>Ga0209232_1000211_pt1 | contig 37060 bp, 61 predicted proteins | sample ETNvirenome_2_60_FD_184066 | JGI IMG/M metagenome (GOLD analysis project Ga0209232, IMG submission 184066) | Marine viral communities from the Pacific Ocean - ETNP_2_60 (SPAdes) (version 2) | ecosystem: Environmental > Aquatic > Marine > Oceanic | place: Pacific Ocean | collected 2013-06-22
GCATTATTAGCTTTTAATTTTGCTATTTCTTCCTGTAAAGAATTTAATTGTTCTTGAGAAGGATTTGGTTTTTGTAGTTCTTCGGTCATAAAAAAACTTATTATTTATTAATAATATACCTATAATTTACCATTTGACCTTATGAGACCAATATAAAGCTGAAAAAATATTAGGATTTGGGTTTTGAGCATTATGTCTTGCATAATAAGATTTTCTTCTATTTTTATCTTTTTTTGATGTAGGATTTTTGCCTGCTCCAGTAACTCCTTGCTGTCCAAATCTAATTAATTTTGTTTCAGAACCTCTTTTTGCAAGTACAACATGAGAACTTCTAGGGTGATTTGGTGTTTTTTTTGCTTTATTAACAGCAGTAAGCCCATATTTATTTAGTTTTCTTTTAATTTTTTCTTTTTCAGTCATTTTCCTTTTTTCCTCATTGCTATTCTATGTGCTTCTGTAAAAGTTTTACCAGCTAACATTAATTTTGTCATTTCTTTCATATGCGCTTTTGTATGACCATGAGCTTTTTGATGTCTTTTTAAAGCATCTTTTTGTGGTTTTTTTAGTCGTTGTCTACGTTCAGTCATCTTTTTTTAGGTGATTTTTTTCTAGCTGCGTGTATATCATTATCAGCTTTTCTTGCTCCTCCTTTACCAGAAACAAAACTATTAACTCTACCCATTGCCCAAGCACCACTAGAAACATTACGAGAACCAGAACTAATATAAGCAGCAATTCCTCTTTTATGAACTTTACGCAAATCTCCTACTGTATAAATAGATTTTTTTGCTTTTTCAGTTAACGTCTTTGTTAAAGAGTCAGCGCTTTTTTTTCTTTTTGGCTTTGGCATTTTGTGAAGCTCTAAATTTTGAAATTGCTTTTAAATCTATTTTTTCTCCGCGTTTATAAGCAGCTGCTGTACGTTTTATTTCTGCTGCTTTTGCAGATTTATTTTTAGCACCTTCAAGATATTTTTTAGGTAAACCTGTTTTTTTATCTTTAGGTACTTTTTTTCTTTTTTTAGTCACCTTTTACTTTTTTTGATTTTTTAGTAGTTTTAGGCTTTACTTCGCAGTTTTCAATCTTTGGCTTTGATTCATTATAAGTCTGGACTTTAAATGTATATCCCATTATTTTTTCCCTCCTTTTTTTACTTTCTTTGTTTTCTTAGGTTTACCGTACATAGAAAAAAAAATAGCTGTCTTTATATTACTTCTTTTTACGTTTTTTAGCAGTTTTCTTTTTACCTGCCTGAGATAATGCAATTGCTATAGCTTGTTTTTCTGTTTTTCCTTCACGTTTTAACATTTTTATATTACTTGCTATTGAATTTTTAGACTTACCTTTTTTTAATGGCATGGCTATTCATATTTCTTTTTATATTCTAATACTTCTTTATCAGTAAAATCTTTTATTAATAACTTAGAAATTTTATCAACTTCATAATTAAATTTTAAAATTGCTGTTCTGATATGTTCTGCAACCCATCTTCCTTCTTCAAAAACAACCTGAGCTTTACCATTTTCTTTAATAAAAACATAATGATCTTGACCTTTTAATTGAATATCTAAAAAGTTTCGTTCTAAATTTTTTTGTCTAATTTCTTTTAATTTCTGTAATTTTACAGTTGAATGTAGCTTTTTTTTCATAATAATTCTTTTGAAATATCAATCCAGCAAGGTTTAGGTTCTGCTCCTGGAATATTTGTATAGAAAGGGTTGTTTATAAATTCATAAGTTTTTTCAGTATAAGGATTATAAAAGATCATTCCTAAATAAGGATTATGAGGAAATTGTGATTTGTCCATTATTTTAAATTGCTACGTTAATTTTATTTCCTAATTCATTCATAATTACTTTTATATCATCTTTATTAAGATTCCTAAAAACTTCATATTTTAAAACTCTATTATCTTTAAACATTTTATGAAGCTTTCTTTCAAGTGTTTTAAATTTACTTGTAATAGGACTAACAGTAGGAAAAGTAGATAATGTACCGCTTCCAGTAGTGGAAACGGTCATATCATGTGTATTAAAAGTAATATTAGGAATAGTTACTCTGTCCATTTGAATTAAATTTAGTTTTTAAGTATTCAATTTCTATAGCTTTTTTATCTTGTAAATAATCTTGATTAGTCATGGTTGATTCCATTAAATAACGATCATTTAAACGAGACATAGCAGCGTCATATTCTTTTTGATTCAAAATGGAATTTCCTCTGATTCTTCTTCTGTTTGTATTCTTCTAGGATTTATAGTTCCAAAACAAGAATCTTCATCATCTTCAAATTTACTTTTTTTACCGTTACCGTTTAAATAAATACCTAATACTTCTTCATATTGTTCGGTTCGCATATCATAAACTTTTCCAGTTTTATGTAAATCAACAACTTTAGCTGCAGCTTTTAAATGTGCGCAAAATTCATCAATTGAGCTTAAAGGTACAAAAACTCTAAGCTGTTTAGGATATTTTTCTTTACTGTTTTCGTAAGGATTATTTCTAACCCCAAAATTAACAGGTAATGAAAGTGCTGGATTAAATTCTTGAAAAGCCATGATTTTAAAATGAATTGATTGGAGTAATGTTGTTTGTTTCTTCCCAAGCTAAAACTTGATGAAGTTCGTAGCGTACTCGAGGAGAGCCAATAGCTATTGCGGTTTTTGATAGTACATACCAGGACGGACCTGTCTGTTTACCAGCTTTAGTTTTATCTCGCCAACTTTTAATGGTATTAGGTTTTAAACCATACCTATGAGCAAGATCTTTTGTAGTTAAATACTGTTTATCCATTAGCTATGTATTGCTTCAGTTAGATTTACATATTTATGTTCTAGTAAATCAGTTAGTTTTTTATATTCTTCTTGAGTTAATTTACCTTCATTTAATCTTTCATTAAATGTATCAGTATAACCATCAAGTTTTTTTAAATCAGTACATTTTTCAATAGCTTGTTTAGCTAAAACAAAAGTAGTTGACTTAGAATTTACTGTATTTACTAAAGGTTTTTTATCAGAAGAATTAGAAGTTTTCCATGCTTTTTTACCATCATAAAGACTTAAACCAAATTGATAGCCAAATTGTCTTAAAGCTCGTTTTTGAGCATCACTTTCTGCTTCTTTAATTGCTGATTCATGTTTATCACCAATTCCACCTTTTCGACCATGACCAGCGCCATAACCTTCTTTTACTGTATTACCTATAGTAATTCTTACTTTAGCAATATAAGAAACGCATTTAGCATCTTCTGAAACAAGATTAGCTTCTAACGTTTCTGAGTTCCAACCATCAAAACCAAAAATACGATTGGCCGCGTCAATAGCTTTCCAGCTTTCAACATATGGAACTTTATCGCCCCAACCACTTTCTCTTTCAGCTACATTTTCTAGCTTAATAGGTTGATTTAGTAATTCAATTTGTTCTTTAGTTAGTGTCATTTTTTAAATGCCCAGTAAGGTATGCTAATAGTTTTAATTCCTTCTTCAGAAGTGTTATATCCAGTCCACTTATTTGTTTTTACATAATTAGCTATTCTTCTTAATGATTCTTTTTGTAATCGTAAACCTTCTTCTATTGATTCAGAATCTAATTCATAGATACCAATATTAAAAGGATAAACTTTTTCTACAGCTACAAATACAAATCTTTTACAGCCAATTACACTTGTTCCTTCTAAATAATGAGCAGCTTGAAGATGATATAAAAATTGAGCCATTGATCTTGAAAAAACATCTTCATGCGCTCCACCTTCTGCAGTAGTTTTTAAATCAATAACAGTATCGCCATTAATCCAATCTGCTCTGCATTTAAGAGATAAATCTGTTTCTTCATGGTCCCACCAAAAACTTTGCTCTGGTGCACCTTTAGAAAATAAATCAGAAGCAATCGAATGATTAGCAACTGCATCTCTTATGTCATTAGCTAAAACTCTTTCTTCAAAAGAAATAGCTTCTATTCCTTTTTCTTCAAGTTCTATAATTTTAGCTTTGCCTTCTTTAGTTCTTTTATTTTCAATTACTTGATAAAAAGAAGTAAATTCATTAGGTTCTAAAACTGCTTTATGAATCATACGACCAATTTTTAAAGCTGGCGTATCAACTTTTTTTCTAGTATTAGGATTAAATTTTGAATCCCATAAAGTAAAACCATTAGTTTTAGTTTCTAATTTAAGATCAGATGCTGAATAACTTGATTCAGATCGATAATCAGATTCTTCTACAAAATCTGTTTTTAATAAAGCATTTATCATGCGTAAACCTCAATTTTTTTTGTACGTAAACCTTGAACATAAACTTTAGTAAGTTCATCACAAGGAAAATCTAAACTAAATAATTTTCTATAAATAGAAAACATTTCAATTAGTGCTTCTTGTGATAAATCTTCTAAAGCAGCCCATTCTTCAATAACAGAATCATTTAATGAATCTGCTTCTCCATTTTCAAATGTGGGAACTGCCATTAAAAAATTATTACTTAAATAAAAATAATAGTCACAAAGTTCGTCACATTCACCTTTAATAGCTTTTACAGTTTTCATTTTGCTAATTCCAAACAAGCAGCTTGAATACCATTAGCACAATGGATTTCTGTACTTTTATCTAAAGAAGAAGAAATAGCAGTGAAGCTTATAAAGCCCACTGCTAAATAGAGAAATAAGTTTTGCATTAAACTAAAGAATTTAAGTTAACAGGTTCAAAAGACCAATCTCTTTCAACTGGTAATTTAAATGGACCTCGTAAAGCTTTAATTTCATTAATGTTGAAATAGCCAAACTCTTTAGCAAATCCGTCAACTAATCCGAAACATTGACCTGTTTTAGGGTCATATTCGGCGACGTACCAAGTAAAGTTAGAATCTGGTGTAAACCATTTAACGATAGCTTGGGGTTCATCTTTAGAGTCAATTGAATGACCTAAAGGGGGTAACTTCTTTAGAAGTTCTTGTGTAAGTAAGTTCATTGCGGGTTGAATGAATAAAATAAAGTACATATTTATTATGCACTGACTTTCAATGACTGTAAATAGCTTTATTAAGTATGCAACTATTTAGATGTATTAGAGTCATTCATAGTCATTACACTATATAATATAGATATAACCCGCAAGTTATTCAAATGAAAAAAGCAACTGCTGAGTACCTCAAAAAACTTTTAGCTGAAGATGAATTTCAGCTTAAATGCGAAAGAAGATCTTTCGACATTAACTGTAAACAATTAGGACGTGTTACTAATCCTACTTATTTAAAAGAATCTAATGAAGAATTAGCTCTTATAAATGATGCTTACAAAGAATTAAATAAAATTCTTAATAAAAAAAACGAATTAGACAACATTTTTCCACACTAAACAAATGAAAAAACTTTTTTATGCAGAATTAGAGCCCTGGGCTTGTATTACAGCTGAAGCTGAAAACAAAACAGAATTTCTAAAAAAAATTCAGAAAGAAATTCAATCTAATGAAAAAATTGTATTTATTAAGGAACTTTAAAAATGACTCAAACTAAAACAAAAACAATTACTGTTTCAAAACTTCAACATAGACAAGGTAGACAAGGTATTTCTTATTACTGTGAACTTAGAGTTGGCAGAACTTGTTATGCTTCTATAGATCAAGAAGCTAATGGTGGAGATGAAAGGGTTAATTGGAATAATACTGAACATTATCTATTTATTCATCATTGGATATTAGATACTCAAAAAAAGTTTTATAGACAATATGATGTTGAATATATTGAACTTATGGTTGAACTTGGATATAAAAAAATCCAAGAATCATATAAAGAAAAACAAGAACTAATCAAAAAATATAATTTATGGGAAAAACTAGCTAAAAAGCAACCTAAAACTTGGAGTGAAGCTAGAAAAATTCAACAACAATTAGGTTTTTTTGATGACATGGTTGGAACATGGACAACTGTTTTTGTAGAAAACAAATTAGCTCATAGGTATAACTAAATGTCAAAATTAACTTTTTCGATCAATCTTGATAACGATATGTTTCATGAAGATGCTGCACCTGAAATTAGCAGAATTTTTCAAGACTTTGCAAATTTTGCTAAAGAAGCAACTTTAACTAATAAAGATTTACCTTTTTCTAAACCATTAAAAGATCTTAATGGAAACAAAATAGGCTACTTAAAAATTACTAAATAAAGTTTATTTATTATGACTTTTTATAATACTATTGAAGAAAATTTTGATGAATTAGAAAAATCTATTGCTAAAGCTAAAACACAAGAATTAAAAATTATGAACTGTTTTTATTTTTGTAAAAAACCTTTAAGCCCTTCTATGGTTCTTTCTTTATCAAAATTAAATTGTCCAATTACTTCAATTAGAAGAGCAATGACTAATTTATCAAATGATGGATTACTTGAAAAAACTAATGATTATGTAGAAGGTTTATATGGAAAACAAGAACATCTTTGGTGTTTGCCTAAAAAACCAGAAGTCTATATTCAATCTACAATTCTATAAGATCATTTGCTACATTTAGTTTAGTCGAATCCTTACAAGGATAAAATACCTTCTTCATCTGCAAAGTGGTCATAAGAAGGAAAAGACAAACTTTTGCGGGTTGAGGTCTGTTCGACTAATTATTTAACTGTTAAAACTAAAATTTGTGCTCCTGGTTCTTCGTTTTCTTTGCAGAACCTTTTTTTTGCATTTAACTGCACAATGGTGGCGTCATCTGAAATAGCTGTCAAAGTTAAAGAATCAAAACATGCACGTACTAATTTATCGAGATCTCCTCTATTCTTAGTTACTACGTGTTTTGGTGCATTACTTTTAAGTATTCCTTTACTTGTAAAATGCACTTTTGGTCTAGTTAATCGAAAACAAATATGAACTTCGCAAGGTTCTGTTATTAATTCTTTTTTCTGTTCTAATACTTTTTTCTTAATCAAATCCCGCCATGACTTCAATCTTTTACAACTTTCGATCATTCGACCTTTTCCCAAGTAGACTTTACTTCCTTGCGGAGCTGGATTTAGCCCTTTGACATCTATATAAATTTTTTGAACCATGAGTTTTATACCTGAAAAAACACCTTTTGTTAGTTTACCAACCGCTTTAAAAGGTAGAATTGACCCTTATGAATTAGCTGTTCTTTGGGTTTTACAAAGTTACTATCCAAATATTTGGCCTTCTTATGCAACCATAGCGAAAGATGCAAAAATAGGTCGCAATAAAGTAGTTAAAGTAATTAAATCATTATGTGAAAATGGTTGGCTACAAAAAATTGGAAGAGTTGATGATTCTGGACAGGCAACAAATGCTTATAGAGTTACTGTTTGGCATGAATTAAAAGTCGAACCTCCTTCTAGTGAGTCTCTTTCAAATACCACTACCCACCCAGAACTGCAAAATCCTAGTAAACAACCGCAGTCTTTCTCAGATACTAGTATTCCTCAGATACCAGACCAGTCTCTCACAAATACTGGGGGTGGTATCTCAGAGATACACGAACTAAAACAAATAAAACTAAAACAAATATCTAAAACAAATAATATATATACTGATGAATTTAATGATTTTTGGGACCAATATCAAAAAATTAAAAAAAGAGCTTCTGGTCAATCTAAAAAATTAACTTATCAGCATTACAATAAATTATCTAAAAAAATTCAAACTCAATTAAAACCTGCTTTACTAAAAGCTATAGCTGACCAAAACAAAATTGAAAAAGATGGTGGTTTTGTTACTTGTTTTCCAAATGCCTTCAAATGGTTACGTGATGGTTACTATGAAGCATTTCTTTATGTACAACCTCAAAAAAACAAGATACAATTAAAGTCCAGGAATAAAAATGTTCCATTTTAACTAACCCGCACTATGAGTTTTAACTACAAAAGGAAAGAAGTTGACCGTGAAATAACCTTTAAACCACCAAATTATAATTGTTTTGCTTGTTCTGATACTGGAATAGTTGGTGATTCTGATGGTTATTTAAGAAATTTTCTACCTGATTACGATCAAACACAAGATTTAGCAATTATTTGTTGGTGTGATGCCGCTTATGCTGAAAAATCTGATGATGGTTCTATTGTAAAAAATGGCTTTAGAGATGATTCTTCTAACATTCGTAATAATGTTGGAGTTGATATTACTAAAGATAAAACTAGAGAAATACATAATTTAAGAAAGGCTAATTGGGATTTAAGTTGTAAAGAATTAAATCAAATTAGACAACAAAATTTAAACGGAATAAAGACTCAACTTCCTAGTTATATACTTAAAGTTAAACAACAATTAAACAACTCAAAAGGCATACTAAATGACATCAGAAAGACAGAAACCAGTAATTAATTCTTTAAAAAAATTATTACTAAAAGCAGAAGTAACTGCAGCTGCTATTCGAGATAATGCTATAGAAGAAAATATGCCAATTGAAAAAGATTTGATAAACTCAGTTTATGACCAATTTAATTCAATTAAAAAATCTATAGATTATGCAGGAAAAATCGGAGAACATGATCTCAATTCAAGATCTGAACAAAGATCAAAAGAATGCTCGATTAAGAACTGATAGATCAGCTAAATTAATTTCTGAATCTTTAGAAAAATTTGGCACTGGGCGATCTATTGTAATTGATGAAAACAATAGAATTATTGCTGGTAATGGCACTATTGAAGGTGCTAAAGCTGCAGGTTTAAAAAATGTAAAAGTAATTGAAACTAATGGTGATGAAATTATTGCTGTAAAAAGAACTAATTTAACTGAAGATCAAAAAGTTGGTTTAGCTATTGCTGATAATAGATCTTCTGACTTATCCGATTGGGATAGACAGGTTTTAGAAGAATTAACTATGGATTATGATTTAAAACCGTTTTTTGAAGATGATGATTTAGAAGAATTATTAGGTTCTGGTGAAATTAAAGATTTTGAAGGTTCTAAAGAACAATCTGAATCTGATTTTAATGAATTTGATAATACTTGTCCTAGATGTGGTTTTGAATTTAATAATAAAAAATGAATTTAAAAAAAACTGGTGCCTGGTATCTTAATGAATTAAAAGATATAAAAAAAAATAATTTGAATGTTTTTAGTTGTTTTCATTGCGGTGGTGGTTCAACTATGGGTTATAAATTAGCAGGGTTTAATGTTTTAGGCGGTGTAGAAATTGATAAAGAAATGATGGATATTTATAGAGCTAACCATAATCCTAAATATAGCTATATGATGGGAGTCCAGGAGTTTAATAAATTAGAAAATATACCAGAAGAATTAAAAAATTTAGACATTTTAGATGGTTCTCCTCCCTGTTCAACATTCAGCATGGCAGGTAAAAGAGAAAAAAAATGGGGAAAAGAATTTAAATTTAGAGAAGGTCAGAAATTTCAAAGATTAGATGATTTGTTTTTTCATTTTGTAGAAACTGCTAAACTACTTCAGCCAAAAATAGTAGTAGCAGAAAATGTTAAAGGTCTAATTGCTGGTAATGCTCGGGGTTATGTAAAAGAAATATTTAATGATTTTAGAAAAGCAGGATATGAAACGCAATTATTTTTATTTAATTCTGCAAAAATGGGTACACCTCAAGCAAGAGAAAGAACTTTTTTTATAGCAAAAAGAAAAGATTTAAATTTAAAAACTTTTAAACCTGTTTTTAATGAAAAAATTATTCCGTGTGCATTAGCAATTAAAGATGTAGTAAATCATGGAAAAACTAATTTATTATCGCCTAAAGTAAAAGAATTATGGTTTAAAACAAAGCCTGGAAATTCACTTTCAAAAGCTCATAGAAAAGGACATTATTTTAATTTCTCAGTTGCTAATCCAAATAATCCAACTTCCACTTTAACTGCTAGTCAGCCTGGAATACCAATTAGATGGGATATTCCTCGACATTTTAGTGCTGGAGAAATAAAAAGAATACAAACTTTTCCAGAGGATTTTAATTTTTTGAATACTGATCCATGCTATGTAATGGGTATGAGTGTTCCCCCTTTTATGACTCAACGTGTAGCATTAGAAATATATAATCACTGGTTCAAAACAGAAAATAATTAAATGGCAGCTTCTGAATCAAGCAAAATTGAAATAGATCTTAGAGTACAAAAGCTTTCTCGGATAATTGCTAGAGGTGGTAGAAGGTCAGATTGCTTAAGGTATGCTAGAGAAAACTGGGGGGTATCAGAAGCTACTGTAGATAATTATTTAAAGAAAGCTAGAGATGATATTAAAAAAGATTGGGATATTGAAAGACCTCAAATGATTGCTGATTTATTAGCTCAATGTTCGACTTTACAAATGGAAGCAAGAAACGCTGGACAATTTCATATTGCTTTAGGCGCTATAAATACCGCAGCAAAATTAGCTGATCTTTGTTCATGAGTTTTTTAGATACTGTTAAACAAGGTCATGTTTTAGCAGGAGATGGAATGTTTGAACTGCCTACTGCTAATGAAGTTATAAATAAAATTCAAAGCAAATTACTTCCTCATCAACAAAAATTTTGTGAAGATACAGAACATAGAAAATTAGCTTTAGTTTGTGGTTTTGGTGCGGGTAAAACTTATGCTTTAGTATCTAAATCTTTTCTTTTAGCTGCTATGAATGTTGGTCATATTTCTGCTGTATTTGAACCTACTGCTCCAATGCTTCGTGATATTTTAATGCGGACTATGAATGATTTATTAGAAGAATGGGAAATACCATATACTTTTAGAGCTTCGCCACTTCCTGAATATCAATTACAATTTAAAGAAGGAATACATACAATTTTACTAAGAACTATTCTTACATATCAACGTTTACGCGGGCAAAACCTTTGCGCTGTAGGGTTTGATGAAGCTGATACTGTAAATAAACGCGACGCGGAGCAAGCAATGAACATGGCTTTAGCAAGATTAAGATCAGGTAATATTCAACAATTTTATGCAACTACAACTCCTGAAGGTCATTCGTGGGCGTTTGAAACATTTGAAAAAAATGCAAAAGAAGATACTAGATTAATAAAAGCAAAAACTTCTGATAATCCATATTTACCTGAAGGATTTATTGATAGTTTGTTAGAAAATTATCCACCGCAATTAATCCAGGCTTATTTAAACGGAAACTTTACTAACCTTACTACTGGGGCTGTTTATTCAAGATTTGATAGAAATAAACATGTAAAACAAAAATTTTCTTTTGATTATCTACATGAAATTTTAAAAGTAGGAATAGATTTTAACGTGATGAATTGTAATGCTGTTATCGGTGTACAAGTTGGAGATGAATTATATATTGTTGATGAAATATCAAAACAAAAAGATACAGATGCTCTAGCTCAAGAATTAAAAAGACGCTATCCTTCAAATAAAATACTAATTTATCCAGATGCAAGTGGTTCTGCAAGATCAACAATCAATGCTTCTAAAACAGATATTGCAATACTCGAAAGCTATGGTTTTACGTCAATGGCGCTCAAAAGCAATCCGCCGATCAAAGATAGATGCGCTTCCGTACAAGCAATGTTGGAAAACTCCAAAGGACGGGTGCGTTTGGCGATTCATGCCCGTTGCAGAAAGTTAATTGAATGTTTGGAATTACAAAGCTATGATGAAAGAACAGGAGATCCTGATAAACAAAATGGGTACGATCACATGAATGATGCTCTCGGTTATTTAATATATCGTGAATTTAATATGATTTATGGTCGGGCAGGAGCAAGAACTGGTATTAGAATTTATTAGTAAGTGGTATTATGAGGAAAAACTGTGTATAGCACTCAATCAATTTATAATAATCCTGTTGCTTTAGCAGTTTCAGATGTTAATTCTCCTAACACTGCATACCAACGTATGCTTGCTCACTGGGGATTAATAGAAGATTTAAACGAAGGTACATTTACAATTAGATCACAACATAGAAAATATTTATTTCAAGAACCGCGTGAAACTGATGATTCCTATGATGCTCGATTAGCACGTTCTGTTTGTCCTCCATATTACCAAAGATTAGAAAGAATGTTAGCTGGTATGTTAACCAGAAAACCAGTTAGATTAAATGAAGTTAGTGATTTAGTTAGAGAACAATTATTTGATGTTGATTTAGAAGGAAATGATTTAAATATCTGGTTATATAACACAACTAGAGTGGCAATAAGATATGGTCATGTAGGAATATTAATAGATGCACCAAAAGAAGGAGATAAAACTAGACCTTACTGGGTTACTTATAGTCCACGAGATATTTTAGGCTGGCGAACTGAAATTATAAATGGTTCGAGAGAACTAACACAATTACGTTTATTTGAAAAAGTAACGGAACCAAAAGGTAAATATGGAGAAAAAATTATAGAACAGATAAGAGTATTAGAACCTGGTCGATATGAAATTCATAGAAAAAATAAAAAAAGTGAATATTCTTTATTTGATGAAGGTTCTATGAGTTTAGATAAAATTCCTTTTTCTATTGCTTATGCAAATAGGCGCGGATTATTTGAATCAAGACCTCCTTTATCTGATATTGCAGAATTAAATTTAAAAGCATATCAAATTCAATCTGATCTTGATAACCAATTACATATAAGTTCTGTTCCTATGCTTGCATTTTTTGGTTTTCCTGCAAGTGCAGAAGAAGTTAGTGCGGGACCTGGAGAAGCTTTAAGTTTACCTGCAGAATCTGATGCAAAATATATTGAACCTACTGGAAATAGTTACGATAGCCAATTCCAAAGATTAAACCAATTAGAAAAACAAATAAATGAATTAGGTTTAGCAGCTGTACTTGGACAAAAATTATCAGCAGAAACTGCAGAAAGTAAAAAAATTGATCGAAGTCAAGGCGATAGTACAATGCAGGTTATAGCTCAACAAATGCAAGATTTAATTGATAATTGTTTAAAATTTCATTCTGAATATTTAAACGAACCTAATGCAGGCAGTAGTTTTGTTAATAGAGATTTCTTAGCAGCTAGACTAGAACCTCAGGAAATACAGGCATTATTACAACTTTATACTGCAGGAACTATTAGCCAGAAAACTTTACTCGATCAATTATCAGAAAATGAAGTATTAGGAGATGATTTTGACGTAGAAGAAGAATTAGAAAGCACTCAAAATGGTGGTTTAATTGATATGGAACCTGTAGAGGAAGCTGCTTAATGTGTCAATACCTGAAGTATTTTTTAGAGAAACAATTGATTTAAATAGATATAGCAATAAAGTTGCTAAAGAATATGCAATTACTTATAACAAAATAATAATTTCAGCTGCAAAACAATTAAAACAAATAAATATTGTCCAGGCAAAAGCAGGCGAAGCTGTAATAGTAGCTCCGCAAACTAGAAAAAGATTAAGATCAATAATAAAACAGGCAAAAGATAGTCTTAATAAATGGTCTAGTGCTTCTGCTAAAGATTTTAAAGGTCAATTACAGGGTGTAGCTTTACTTCAGCGTGATTTTATTGTTAATGAATTAAAAAAAGTAACTGCTTCAGGTAATATTCCAATAAATAGTGTTGCTATAAGTCCAAAATATGCCGAATCTGTTATTTTTACAGACCCTACTCAGGTTAATATTTTTACCAGTTCTAAATTTACTGAAGATGATTTTATAAATTTTGGTTCTGGTAAATTTGAACTTACTGCAAGACAAGGTGCAGCTATAACTTTACCTAATGGAGATACTGTAGAAAAAGCATTTAGAGGAATAGCAGTAGGACAACAACAAAAACTAGCTCTTGCAATAAGATCTGGAGTATTTTCTGGTCAAACTACACAACAAATAGCAAGACGTTTAGTAGGAAAACTTGAATTTGATTCAGCTCGAAGCATGGGTAAACAAACAATAAAAAAATTAGCTAATAGAGGAGGAGAAAGTATTAAATTAGCTAATTATCAAGTACAAACTATTGTTAGAACTTCTATTAATCAAGTAAGAAATGAAGCAAGTCAATCTGTTTATGCGGCTAATAAAAAAATAGCACCTAAATATGAATATGTAGCAACATTAGATTCTAGAACAAGCCCTATCTGTCAAAGATTAGATGGAAGAGAATTTGCATATAACAAAGGACCAACACCTCCTCAACACTTTAATTGCAGATCAACAACAGTTCCAGTAGTAGATTTTGATGGATTACAAAAAGATTATCCTGGACTAGAAAAACCGCCAGAAACTTTTTTAGATACCCGACCAAGTATTACAGGTAGAGTTCCCCAGAATCAAGCTTATGGTGACTGGCTTTTAAATCAAGATGAAGAATTACAGATAAAAACACTTGGAAGTTTAGATAGAGTACGTTTTTTTAAGCGATTAGCAAGAAAAAAAGGTAGTTCTGGACAAACAGCTATAAGACAACTAATAAGAAATGATGGAACTGAACTATCTTTAGAACAATTAGAAAAAAAATATGGAAAATTACGTAAACCTAGAGTTACAGCTGAATCTTTCATTAAAGATATTCCAGTTATAACAAAAGAAAAACCATTTACTTCTATAGCTACTGGAGTTTTTGACACACAAAAAGCTGCTTCTTATACAGCTAAGTTTGGCGGTACTGAAAAAATGATTTCTGATTCTTTAGAAAGTTTAGAAAGTGTCGGTGGATTAACTGCTGTAAATAGTAAAAAAATGCGTAATTTCTTGAAAAAAAGCAAACAAATTAATAATTTTGCTATGCGTGATGAAAGATGGAATAAAAGCCAAATTGGAAGATATTCAAAAAAAGCTATTAATGACCAGCTAAAAACAACCGAAAAAGCATTTGATGCTTTCCAAACAGCTTCAGATAATAGAGAACAAATAGAATATTTTACTGCTGTTAAATCAGCTATAAAGCAAGGCGAAGGTAAAAATTTTGAAAGAATAATGCGAAATATGCTTAAACCTTGTGGTAAAGGTTACTCTGGATATACAACTACAACCAGTTCAGTTGTTAATACAAAATTATATGAAGTAGCAAAACCTTTAAATAAAACAGATATTAAAAACTTTATAAAACAGAAAAAAGCAATATTAAATGAAGATTTACGCGATAAATCTAAATATGTTTTTAGAAATGTAAAAGTTCCTAGCACTAGCTCTATACATGATCGAGATGTTTCATGGTTTTCTACTATGGTTCACGAAATAGGTCATCAGGTACATTTTAAAGGCTCGGGTGCTGGTGCTTTTACTGGTGGTAGGCTTGACTTCAGATTTGTGTCTACTTACGCTACTAAAAATAGATTTGAACAATTTGCTGAAGCTTTTACTATGTATATTTTTGATCCAGAAGGATTGCAGACAAAAGCACCTTCACTGTATAAATGGGTTGATGATAATTTAAATTCTGCATTAAAACTTTTATGAATTACGAAGAAGCAGTAAAACTAACAAATGAATTTCCTAAAAACAGAACTGTTCCAGGACAATTATTTAAAGCAATAGAAAAAACATCTGGTAAAGAAAAAGAATTATTAGGCGAATTAGTAGAAGGATTAATTATTAATTGTAAAAGTTTTGAAGATTTTGACCTTGTTTATAAATATTTTGATTGATAGTTATTTAGCTTCTAAGACTTCTTTTTAAATATCTTACCAATTCTATAAAATAATAAATCAAAGCCCTTACGACGCTTCCTGATGCTTGCACAGGCTACAATTGCTTCCAGTTCTACTAATCTCCCTAAAACAGATGCTAAAAATACATCTTGTTTCATTTGATGTCTAACTAAATGCGTACAATATTTTTTAATATCATCTGTTTCATCACTTTGCATAATATCTCTACATCTCATTTCTACCGATAGTTGTAACTCTGGAGGTGCTTCTTCTATTTCGATATTAAGAAATTTTTTAATCATTTCACTGGAAATAATTTTTCTTCAATCATTTTTACTATTGCGTCATCAATATCATTATCTGATTTAGCACTTAAATCTTTTAATAAACTTACTACTGCTTTACGTAAAGATTCACTTTTTCCAAATTTAATAAATAGTCCAATAATAAATTTTGACATGAAAAGTTTTTATGTTCTTTTTTAAACATACCAAACATTAACGATTTTGGCCTTCTAACCTGCTAACTGCTTGTGATAACTTGTTTAATCTATTATAAATATCTATTATTGTTCGTTCTCTACGGTTACTCATATTAGATAAAACCATAACAAAAGCAGTAACTGCTGCTCCTAATAAAGCTGCTTGTACTTCTGTCATTTGCTTAAATCGGTAATTATGTATAGTATGACTAATAAAACTAATTATGGAAGAAGATAAAGAAAGCAGAGTAGAAACTATTGTTAAAGTTTCTATTCTTCTTTGGTCGGCATCTCTATTAACACTTTCATATTGGGAACCTCCAAATGGTAAAAAAATTGTAGATTTTGACCCAACATTTATTGCTAGTATTTTTAGTGCGAGTACTGCAAGTCTAGGATTAAGTATTGGTAAAAAGAATAACAACAATTCAAATAGTAATGCACCTAAAATTGCTACTAAAGAAACAACTACAAAAAAATGAAAAAATTTCTACCATTTCTTTTATTATTTTCGGCTCCTGTTTATGCTGATATGATGCATAGTATTTCTTCCAGTGTAAAGTTTGAATCGCTTTCAGCAGCTACTTCTGCAGATAAAATTGGCTCGTCTTATAGCATAAGCGGAAATAATGTAACGACTACAGATTCTAATTCAGCTGCAACTATTGGAGGATTTGGAAGTGCAACTAATGGAGTTCCTGCTATTAGTTTTCCTAGCTCTATTGTTCAATCAACTGCGGGAGAAGCATTTTCATTTTCTACTAGCTATTTAGAAGGTGATGCTACATCTGGTTCTGCACCAACTGTTGGAACTGTTTCTAACTTTTCTGATCTAACTTCTACAAGTGCTGGAAGTGTAGGAACTGCAGCTGTAACTTTAGATAATCATACAATGGCACTAACACCTGGAACTGGAACAGGTATTGTATTAACAGGTCAATTTGTAGTTGATTTAAAAATAGAATGAAGTGGTTATTTTTCTTTGTTTTATTTATATCTAATCCTTGTTTTGCTGTTCCAGTTATTCCAAATTTTACACAAGGAAGTTCCACAAGTCGAACAGAAACTTCCACAAATATTACAGAATCTATTCGAACAACAGAATATAATTCTGGGTACCTTTATTCAGTTACAGGTTCAGGTGTTCAGCATGATGGAAGTTCAATATCGCCACCAGTTACTACTACAAATGAAGCAGTAAACGGGACAACTTATACATGGACAAACTTAAATCTTCAACAGAAACCAAACTGGACCCAAACAAATCAAGGAAATGCTTTTCAATTTACAGAAATATACAAACCCGCTGGTCTCGAATCAGTAACAGATATAACTCGGACAATCCAAAGTACAAGCGTAACAGACACAACTACAATATTTTCCCAGTAATAGCATTATTATTTGGGAGTCCAGTATTTGCTAATACCTCGAATACTGCGGCTCCTTCTGCTTCTGCTAGTGGTTCAGTTTCTAATTTTGCCACGCAGGTTTTAGGTGGTCCTATGGTTGAAAATTCTTATGGAAATAATATTATTTGTTCTGGTCCTCAAATGAGTTTAAGTCCTTTTGTTACTACTACTTTTAATCAGAAAAGACCGCAGGATTATATTTATCACACCCCTGTTTATGACAATACAGATGCTAATGACGATAATGTTCCAGATAATCCAGGCAATATTCTTTATTATCAAGAAAACTATAGTGGAAATAAAGATTCTTTAGGTTTAAATTTTGGCTTTGCTTTAACTTTTAATATTCCACTAGATAATAGATTTCAAAATTCTTGTTTAGATGCTGCAAAAACTCAAATTAATATACAAAAACAAAAATTATCTGCAGAGCGCCTTAATTATGAACTTGCCCGATTAAAAAATTGTGGGGAATTAAAAATTGCTGGAATCCAATATCACCCAGAAAGTCCATTTCATGCTTTATGTGCTGACGTTATAGTAACTGAAAAAAAAGGTCAAGTTATTCCTCATAACCATAAATTAAAATAAATTATTTTTTCTTTTTAGTTAATTTTTTAAATAAATTTTTTACTAATGGTTTGATGATATTAAGAAGTAATGGACTACTGGCAGCAACCAAGCCAATAACAGCAGTAGATATAATGCTAGAAACTTCTGGAATATACTGATCTTTAAACGCGACGTTTTCATATTGCGTTATACATTTACTTCCATCTTCGCTTCTTTTATGACCAATAACACGTTCTAATCTTTTTTCGTTACGAAAGTCACCTATTCTTTGATTTTGAGGACCTGGACAATCTACTAAAAATTTATTATTTTTATCATTATTTTTAGGTTCCCATTTAGGCGGTTCATTAGAAGAGGGAACAAATTCCTGTTCTTGTGCAGGTGGTTTTTCTGATTGAATATAAGTAAATTTATTAGGATTATATTCTAAAGGTTCATAATGAGGTATTTCAAAATGACCGCACTCTGAATAAGTTCCATATTCATCTTTTGAATTATCTATTAAACTTGGTAAATTATTTCTATGTGCTCGAACACAACCTGGAATATTTACTATAGGTTTATATATTAAATCTAATGTAGGTTTATAAGTTTCCCAAATACGAATTTTTTGAATATTAATATCATTAATTTCAATTTTTGGTATTTCCAAATTTTAAAATTTAGGTTTTGTAGGAATATTTATAGAAGGACCTGTCATATCAGGTAAAGCATTATCTAAAACTTTAGGCATCATTCCTTGAACATTACCTAAAACTTCATTCATTATTTTTGTTTTAAATTGATCTGAAGTTACATATTTATATCCAAAATATGCTCCTCCACTGATTGATGCTACCATCAGAAAAGAAACAATACTTAGAATATTTGCTATTTTTTGAAACATGATTAAAGAAGCATTTTTAAAAGCACTAATGCCTGTCACCATTATAACTTTTTGTGGTTTATGTGCATTGGCTCCTTTATATCTGACCCTTGGAGTTATGACAAGGCAGATGCAAGATAAATCTAATTAACTTTTTCTTCTTTCTCTATTAGTAACATTTCTATTTCTTTTAATCTTTCTTGACAAGAAAATGCTTTTGCTTTAAACATATTTGCAGCTTGAATTGCTTTTTCATATTCAGAAATGGCTTGTTGATTTTCTTTGATTAATTGTTCTTTTCTTTCATTTAAATTCATACTGTTTTAATTAGGGTCCTCTGGGTATTGTGTCATATTAAATTTTACAAACTTTCCATCTGAATCTGTTGTAACACCATAAAGAGTAACTAAAGCTGCAGTATCTGCACAAGCATCTATTTCTTTTTCTCTTGTATCACAAGCTGTTCTTACAGCATCACGATAAGTTGTTATAGCAGATGGTATTGCAGTAGATTTTTCTGCTTTTCTTACAACGTACCAATCATATCTTGCTAAATAATTACCAGCAGTAACTTTTTCCTGTGCTTTTAATACTGATTTAACACCTAAAGTAACAACCTGATCTCCGTTAGAGTCTAATACTGGATCTCCATTTTCATCAACTTCATTAGTATCTGTAAGAGTTTTTGCAGTTCCATTACCCCAATAAAAACGTGAGTCATATGTCGGAGAATCAGCAACCTCAGTAATACCAAGTGCTGTTTTCTCATCTGCTGTTGATAATCTTAACCAGTTAGCAGGGTAATTTATATCGTTGTGACTAAATGCCACATCGACTGCTAATGGATTTCCGTCTAATTTAAATGCCATAGTTTTATTTTAGTATATACTCGTTTATCTTGCACGAGCGTATTTAAATGGTGCTTCTGCAAATGCTAAATAAATTATAGTTTGACCTGATTCATTATTTCCAGATACTTGTCTTAATTTAAATCCGTTTGAAAGAAAATCCATTAAATCAAGATCACCTTCAGCATTATTTTCATTTGCTAATAAATAAGCGTCTGCAACATTAAACGTATCTCTTTTATTATCTAATATTACCCAATCTGTACTGGCTTGAGTTGCTGGTTTCCAAAGTATAAAACTTGGTCTAAAACCTGTGTAAACAAATGTACCATCAGTTGATCCGTTGCCTCTATATGACCCAAACTTGCTATACCCTGCTACGGAACTAAACACATAAGCAATCATAGTTGCATTTGTAGCTCCTCCTACAAATGCACCATCTGTACCAAATACAGAAGAAGTAGGAGGCACTATACTGTAATCTTGAGCATTTAAAGCAGTCACATTATAATTTAATTGTAAATAATCATTAGTTCCATCTACAACATCATAAAAAACAAACCAACTTGTTGCTACTGATCTACTTTTAACTATTACAATATCAGGTTTTACACCTAAACCATGCCCAACAGTTTTATATGTGTTAGCACCTGATGTCCATTTAACTATTGAAAAACCTGCAGTTGCATTTACTTTAGTAACAGATTGTAAGTTACCATCAAAATTACTTGATCCAAGTGTTGAGTTTGTATTGACCTGTCCTCCCATTCCACTATGAGAAGAACAATAATAATAAAGAGTAGGAGCAGAAGCAGCTACAATTATTGTTACCTGTGTTGAGCTATTATGTGTAACCCCTGTTGTATATTCACTTCCACCACCATGCGTACCATCTGCTGTTGTAGAAAACTTAAATGGGTGTCCTGATGGATAATTAAAAATATAAGTACCACCTTCTGCAAGATCAAGAGTTACAGCAGATGTTCCATAACCATCAAATCTATATTTATTACCAGAATCATCAACAACTGTTACTGTATAAGTTTTGCCATCTGTCTCCCCTGCATTCCAGTTCCATGCGACATAACCATTTCCATTAGCATTCTGTCCTCCTTGGTTAGCATCTTTTGCAATAGAAAATCCATTATTATCAAAACTTGCTAATGAATATGTTGCATCTTCAACTTGGGCTTCATTAGGATATAAAACACCACCTGATGTTCCTCGAACAGTATCATGTCCTTGATGATGATAAGATGCTTCTCTATTTTTCAGCCAAATCCAATCTGGAGCAAAATCAAGTCCAGTTATGGCACGAGCAGAGGTAGCTCCATTACCTGTATAAAGCAAAGTATCAAAATGTTTATTAGGTAGCAGTATTGTTGGGTCGGGTAAGTTTGCTGAACATAATGCTTTTGCTCCTGTAGGAACTGCATATTTAAAATCTCCAAAACCATTTGCATCTGTGTTTCCACCTGCAGTTGTCTGCCCAGCAAATGTGCTATCTTGTCCAAAGTTTGCATGAATTTGAACACTACTTCCACCACTAGCAGATGAAAGTATGAATGTAGCAAATCCATCATTACTACCAGTATCAGTTGTAAGAAAACTATCTCCTAAAGTTACTGCTGATGTCGGACTTGATTCATCAAAATTTCCTGACCCGTCAGCCCATTGTCCGTTTTTTGAAAAATAAACTACAGGTGTTCCAGCGTCCATGTTTAAATAAACACCAATGACATCATATTGTGACACTGAAGATCCATGAGTTGTATTAGTTTCAGAACCAGCAGTTCTTTTATATACTTCTCCGTTGAGAGTAAGAAGATAAGCGTATCTTGTATTATTTGCTGTTGTACTTATATTAACTTGATAGGGACCAACACCAATAAAATTATAGCCATCACTGCCTTTTTGCATAAATTCTGCATACCACTTACCAGAATTTACTAACATAGGTGCAAATGCTTGCCTATTTAAATTTCTTGCAGAGCCACTTGAACCTGTAGTTAATTGTAAATTTACATCATAAAAACTAGCACCACTTGAAAATGGTGTACCCATCATTTGTAAAGTTGGGAAATTATTTGTGGGTGTATCTTTTAAACGATCTCCAACTACTATAGCTGCATTTGGTGTCCAGTTATTGCCATTACCACTTGAATCTGTGCCTAATGCTGAAACTGAAGAATTATCTGCAAATTTTAAATAAAATCCTTGACTACCATAACTTCCTGTATATTCTTTAGGAACCCATTGACCTGTTATTGCATTTGTCTCTCCAAAATATGATGGGTCATAAGCATAACCATCAAGAAAATTTACTTCTGCCATTAATCCATTAAATGCTTGTGAGCTTATGCCATCTCCAATAGTGTGATTTAAAGTAGTGTTTATTGCTGTTTCATAATTTTCTGAAATACTTATATTATTACTTAAATCAGTGAGTCTTTCTCCATTAGAATATAATATAGCTCTATCATCAGCCGTACTATCTGTAGAATCATATTTAACTACAATATGATACCAAGCACTAGGGTCTCTAAATAATTTATTAGCCTGTCTAATGTGATTAGTAGCTTGTGATAATCTAAGTTTATTTCCATAAAGATTAATAGTGGTGTATTCACTATTTCCGCTATAGCCAGAGTTAACTACAGAAAAAAGAAAATTCTCGCCTGTATCACCAGTTGTTTTAATCCAAGCACTCCAAGTCCATGTTCGTCTATTACCTGCACTACCAGGAGTTCTAGTTAATTTATGAGCATCACCTCTAACAAATCTTAAGCTATGATCTATTTGATAAGCACTATCAGCAGCACCAGAGGCTCCTATTCTTATTGCATCATAAAAACCCATTACTTAACGTCCAATGAAACTGCACAATGGATTACGTTACTAGATAAAATTACATAATCTATTCGATCTACCGCAGCCGCAGTTGTTGTTAGTGTTGGTGCTGTTCCTCCTACAAATTTAAAAGCTGCGTTAAATGATGCTGTCCTAGACCCTGTACCATCTTGTGTAATAAATATTGACCCTGCCTGACCTACGACTTGGTTTGAAGGTGCTGCAAAAGTTCTATTACCTCCTAGCGTTACAGAATGATGACAAGCTGTAGCCATGTCTATTGTTATTGTAGACCCATCAGAAAGGGCTGTGACATTAGCTGCTGCTCCTCCTGTTAAAGACACACTACCGCTTACAGTTAATCCTGTAAGAGTTCCAAGAGAAGTTATATTTGATTGAGTTGCACCTGTTACTGTTGCTGCGGTTCCAGAAGCATTACCTGTAACATTTCCTGTCAAAGCTCCAACAAAAGCTGTGGCTGTAACTGTTCCTGTGCTTGGGTTATATGTAAAATCGCCATCTGATTCAAGTCCTACATTTCCAGTAGCAGAAGCATCTTCAATGAAAGGAATTAAATTATTTTCATTTGTAGATTCGTTATCTGCTACAGAAATATGATTTGCATTAGTCGCTGTTGTTACTGTCGTTCCAGCAATAACAGTAGAGAGAGCTACACCTGCGACAGTTATAGCGTCAGCCTCAAGTGTTCCGTCAAAATCTCCATCTACCGCATCTATATTTCCGACAAAAGTTGTAGCTGTAACATTTCCTGTAACAGTTAAACCTGAAGAAGAAAAACTTCCTCTTGTTGTTCCACCACAAGTAATATCTAAAGTATCAGCTGCACTTGAAAAAATACCAGTATTTAAATCATCACGAAATCCTAGCGCTGGTGCGGAGTTTGATCCATCTTCTAAAGTTAAAGTTCCATCTAATTGTAAAAGTGTTATCCAAGCATTATTTGCACTGTTACGGATTTTTAAAACTCCGTCATTTGTATCTGCCCACCATTGATATGCATATTTTGTAGAAGGCTCAGATGAAGCTGAATTATTACTTACAATTGCAGCTAACACATTGTTTATATCTGCTCGGACATTTGCTCCTGTTGAGTTATCTATAACATAATCATGCGTTGCCATTTTAAGTCTATTTTTTATTTAAGGTTATCATAATTTTAAGACCCGCGCCCAAAACCAACAGCAGTATATTTGAAATTTCTATTAACAAAACTAGATCCATTTTTTATATCTATAGAAAAACCACTTCCAGAAATACTTGACAATGCAAAGAAATCTCCTGATTGTGCATTTTCAATAACAATTCCTATTGTTGGCAAATATGCTGTTGTCGAACCTCCTAAATCAGAAGTTCCTGTAAAAAATGTATTTGTAAATGTAACAGCTTTTGTAGAAGTACCGCTTGCAATAACACTATTAACAGTTTCTGTTCTTCTTTCAAGTTCTGCTGTATATCCTAATTGGTCTATTTCTATACTTTGTGCAGGGTCATTTGTAGTAAGTTCAGCCCTAAATTTAAAACCTCTAGCAACATATGTTCCATTAGCAAAAGGTTGAAAAGATGAAAAAGTTGGGGAACCGCTTGAAGGGTCATCATCAGTTGTTGCAACAAGTAAACGCGCATTAACATCAAATGCTGTTGCAGCGTCAAAGTTTGTCCATGTGTCAATATTTGCTGTTCTACTATCAATCAAATCTGCAGGATAAAAACCTTGTGTAACCATATGTCGCTTTAACTTTAATGGCTGTTTTCCACCTAAATCAAGAACATTTGCAAAATCATAAGTTCCTCCTGTTTGATCTACAGCACCCAAAAAGTCCAAGTTTCCAATTAAATCAAAATCGCTGACACTATCAAGAGTTGTTGTTGAACCAAGAACAAGTCCGTTTACTTCATCACTAAAGAAACAATCAGATTTTGTGCCTGCAAAAGGAGGTGAATCTGTATCTTCCCTATCTTGTAAAACAATTAATTTTGGCAAAGGATCAGGCGAAGTAACAATAATTGATGCTTCACCATCACTAAGGCGTCCGCCATCATCGCGGAATTTTACAATTACTTCTCCGTCAATTGCGGGAATTAAACTTTCACTTACAGAACCTGGTAGAGCAGGAATTAAGTCAACAGAATTTGTAAAAGTACCAGTTCCATCTGTTTTACTTGAATGTCTAACAACTACGTTTCCTCCATGTGTTACATCTACATCTGTTGCTTTATCAAAACGTATTCTTACAAACTGATCATTTACAGGTTCAACAGTTAAATTTGTAACATCTTGCGGGACAGCAGTTTTACCAACAGCTTCAAAAGTTAAATCGTTTGAAGTTGCTGAGAGTTGATTATTAACGTTATAACTAAAAACTTGAAATTCATAAGTTCCAAGTTGACTATTCATAATTTGAAAATCAGGTCTTGAAACCCTTTCTGTAAAATAGTTACTATTTTCAAAACGATAATTTACTTGATATTCAATAACTCCTGTTATTGGTTGCCAACTTAAAAATATTTTAGAAACAGCTTGATTATTAATTGGAACTATTGTTTCGACTGCAGATAAATTAGAAGGCGGAGGTTGTAATTCGTTTAATTTAGAAACAGTTCTTACTGGTAAAGAAGCTCCATCTTCTATAAATGCGTATTTTTCATTTATATAGGATAAAGCAGTAATTGTATAATTTATCCCGTCAATTTCTTCAACAGTAATTACTCTAAATTTTTGAGCCTGAACTGCAGTATTTTGTATTAAATACATTGTACCTACATTAGGTGTTTGTGAAAAAGCTGAACTTACTGTTATAACTCCATTAGTAATATCAGAAATATCTTTGGTTTCTATAGTTCCATCTGGTAAAACTAAAGTTAAAGTTGGACTATCTGTTGTAGGTAAATCTGTATGTTGTGTATCATCTACTGTGACTACAGTTGTTGAAGTTACTGAAGAAAGTTTTCCTCCTCTTCTAACTCCTGCACGAACTGGGTCATTAATTTCAATTACAGCTCCAGGTCGAACTAATAATCCTGCTTCTAAAGATGTAGTAAATGTACAAAGCTCTGATTCATTACCTTCAGAAAATGAAATTGCTTTAGCTAATCTTTGAGCTTGACCTCTACTTGTGCAACCAAAACCTTTAACTTGTTTAACAACAGTTCCAATTTTATTAATTAATGAAGTATTTTCAAAAATTTCAAAATCTATTTCTTGCGAATCCATATTAAAATATGAAACAGAAACTACTGAATGTCTTTGTTTTAAACTAGAGCCTGTATAGTTAAATCCATCGCTAGATACATTTGCTAAAGAAAATATATAAGAAGCATCTTTAGGAGAATCTTGAGCTAATAAAACAGTACCTGTAGACCATATAGGCATTGCTCGCATAACACCAGCAAGTTCATTTATTAGATTAAATGCTTCGCTAGAAGATTGAATATTTACATTACAGCTAAATCTTGCTTCTTGGCTTCCAAATCCATCATCTACTAAAGTATTAGCAAATTTACTAGCAGTTACAAAAGAAAATAAATCAAGAGAACTATCTGTTATATGAGTTCCAAAACCATATCTTTCAGTGGTTAATAAATCTAAAAGTATCATTGCAGGACAAGAACACCAAACAGCAGAACCCATTACACCATTAAAAATATAACCATCAGGATAAATAATTCTTCCTGTAGCAGAATCAATACTTGGAGTTCCTGAACTAGATGCACCTGCACCAGGAATCCTTACTTTTATTCCACGAATGCGAAATTTTCGGCGTGGAATAGAACTAAATTGTTGAGAATCAAGCCTAATTGCGTTATATGCTGAATTTGCATAAGTACTTGCATCGTCAATTATTTCTGCAAAACTTGCAAATTGAAAAGCATCAATTAAAGAAGAATCTGTTGAATCTGCTGTTACTCTTGAAACTCTTATATCAACAGGAAAAGAACCTGTAATTTTTACTGAATAATCTTTTGAATACGCATCAGCAGTTCGGCCTGTAACTGTATCTGTAATAACGTCTGTATACCCACCACTGTTATATTGAACAGAAACTTTTAATTGAACAGTAGAACCTAATAGATCGCCTTCTGTTGTTGCTTTTTGTATTTGAGGAAAACTAACAGTAACTTTTATTCGATTAACATTTGTGTTTGTAATCTGTCTTGTTACTGGCGAAGATGCAGTAACGACTACTCCAACAGGAGTTATTGAAGAAGAACTTTCAATTCCATCAATTTTAGTTTGGTTTGCAGTTCCAAAACGCGGAGTAAAAGTAACATTTTGAAAATTAAAATCAGTATCAGTAGGACTTGCAGAACTAGCAGATGATTTTAAAATTGGCGTATCGTTTAAGAAAACATCTTTTAAATAAGCATTTGTATAAGCTGTTGTAGTTCTATCTGTTAATCCTTCTTTAGAAGCAGTTGCACTACCTTCTATTTCTCCTTCACTTATAAGATCAAGAAAAGTTGCAAATTGCTTACTATGTAAAGTATCAGGAGTTCTTGTTGGTTGTCTTGGAGGTGGAGGACTTCCACCACCACCTGAACCTCGAATAATTTTTTTATTTTCTGTCATGCTTGAACTTGCTCCGTATCAATTCCTCCAGAAATTACTACTGAACCTGTAAAAATTTCCCCATAAACAATAGGAACTGGAGTTCCTGCTCGACTTGTTTGTTGAGTTCCAGAAAAACTAAATGAAATTCTAGGATCTCCTTCACTAGAAAATTCAGGTTGTTTTGGCATAGGAAATAACATTTCACTTACACCACTTAAAACCAAACTTGCACCAATTAAACCTAAAGCAGCTGAACCATAAGCTCCTGCAGCGTAAAGACCAGTAGCTCCCATTAAACCCCCTCCACCTGCTAAACCAGCACCAGAACCACCTGCAAATAAACCTGCTCCCATTGGTGTAAATGATAAACCTATTAAAGCTACACCTAATAAAATTTTTCCAAAATTACCACCAGAACCAGAAATAACAGGTACAAAAGAAATATCTGACTTTCCGATAGGGTCATGTAATTCTTCCTGACCAATATCTTCATCATTAACAATAACTTTATAATATTTATCTGCCATATATTTCTCTAAATGAGGAAAATTATTTATTAAAAAACTAACAGCTTCTGCAACATTACTAACTTTAATATCTTCAAATTCTTTATGGCCTACTTGATTTGCTAAGTCACCGTAAAGTTTTATTTTACGAAGCATAACGCAACCTCTTACCAGTACATTTTAAAAGCCATTCTGAATATGGCTCTTTACAAGATAGTCTATCTGCTAAATGATGTAAAACATCTCCATCTAAAAAAATAGCTACATGATTTAGTCCAGGAGAACCTATAGACATAAATAAAAGATCACCATTTATTAATTTTTCATCTGATCTTAATTCTCTGAATCCAGTTCTCCATGCGCATTGTTCAAACATAGGATTTAATAAAAATTCTTCTGGTGTTGTTGGTCTAGTCCAATCTTTAAGTTCAATATTTTTTTCTTTTTTATACCAATCTCTAACTAAAGAATAACAATCTTGTAAGCCCCAGACCCATTGCCGACCTCTTAAAGATGGTTTAAATCCACAAGGTTCACAATAACCCCATTGTTCTGTTTTAGGATTTACTATATACCATTTCAAATTACTATGCTCACACGATACTCTATCAGCTTCAGAAGGCTCTGGAGGTGTTATTGGGTGTGAATGTACTATTCCTATTATTTCGCCTAAATTATCAGCTTTTACATAATCTTCTGGATCAAGAATAAAACATTGATAATTTGTCATAGATAAATTACGACAAGGATAATATTTTTCTTTTCCTTTAATATTTAAAAGAACTCCTACAGATTCTTTAGGATCTTCTTTTTGCGCATGTAATAATGCTTCTTTTTTCCACATTAACCTGTAATTAATCCAATACTAGGAAATTCTGTTCGAGTGCATTGTCTTTTTGGCGCTCGCACTCCAGCTAAATCAATTGCAGCTGCAAGTTCAAATTGAACTACTGTTCTATTTTCTGCTGATTTTCGATCTATAGTAAAAATTTCTTGTTTATATTCAGCTGTATTATCTGGAGTTCCAAATGGGTTTATATTAGAAGGAAAATTAGCTGCATCAAGAAATTTTGCTTTTGTTCTAATTCTTTTTACAGTTGAACCAGTTAAATCATTTCCTGTAGTTACTCCATTTACTGTAAGTAAAATTGCAGAAATAGTTCCTAAAGCATTACTAAAAGTAAGTGTAGGTCTAGGTAGTTGACCTTTTCCATATTTAAAACCTTCAGCTTCTACTGGAAATTTAGTATATGTATCACCTGCCCATATAATATCTCCATTATCTTTTAAACTTGTTCCTGCATGAAATCTATAAGTAGTTGTTGCTCCATGTAACGTATTATCTAAAGTTAAAGTAAATAATTCAATAATTGCAGAAGGATTAGTTTTCTGTAATTCACTAACAATTTTATCTGTACTCATGGTTCAAAAACTTGTCTAAAAGTAGCTGAAATTCTTGCTCGATTATTATATGGTATATCTTTTTTCCAACCTTCACAAACAAATTGTTTTGCTCCAGATAAAGTAATAGAAACATTTCCGCTATTTGTAGCACTAGAAGCTGCAGTTACAGTAAAAACATTATCACTAGTTATAGAAGCTACAGCAAAAGAACCATCTGTAGCAGAACCAGAAGTATAATCTATAGTTAAAACATCATTTAAAGCTACTCCATGATTGGTAATAGTTATAGTAACTGTAGTTCCTGATTGGGAATAAGTTCCAGTTTTAGATAAACCTTCTCCAGGCGGAGTAAAAGTAAAGCTTGCTTGATCTCTAGCTCTACTTCTTAAAAAAGCATCTACTACATCAGCTTCAGTTTCAGATAATTCAAAATTTAAATTATAAGTTTCCATTATTTGATTACTAGGTAATCCAAAAAATATTCTCTGTTCAAATCCATCTGCAAAGCGAACTGTACGTACAGCAGGCTCTGTTGATTTAGAAAATCCAGTATAAGTAGGTGTTACTGAAGGAAAAGTTGCCATTTAAGTTGCTAATAAACCTCCAGGTCTTTTTTGTTTAATTAATTCAGATTGTATAGCACCAGCTAAAGCTACGCCAAGTTCTTTACCTCTACTAGAATCTGCTGCTGTTTGAGAGCCTCCTCCAGCATCTACTGAAACATTTATATTATTTACTACCCCACCACCTCCAATCATATTATTAGGAATTACTGTACCGCTAGATTTAGGAGTAAATATTTCAGGTCCTCGCTCTCCAACTAAATAGCTACGACCTGCAGAAGCAGGTCCTCCATTTGCTAGTCCAGGAAGATCTGAAAAAATTCCACCAAAACTTCTTTTCAATAAAGTATTTACTCCAAGTCTTAATAAAGAAGTAGCTAAATCATTAATTATTGATCTAGCTGCATCTGCTAAAGATCTAGTGCCTTGAATAGCATCTACTAAAGCATCAGAAATACCAGTAGCAATATCATTTCCTATTTCTTTAAATATTCCTTTTATTCTTTCTGCTTCTTCCTGTATTCTTTTTTGCTGTAATTCTTGTTTTTTTAGCTCTAAATTTTGATTTTCTAATAATATTAGTTCTTGACCTCTGACTACTCCATGTTTTTCTATTATTTCAGCAATTGCTAATTGGTGTTCTTTTTCTAATTTTTGTAATTCTGAAACTTCTGCATTTATTTCTAGATTTTTTGCTAATCCTTTATTTTGTTCTTTTAATGCTTTAGCAGTTGATTGAGCTTGTCTATCTAATTCTTCAAAACCAGCTTCATTTAATCTATTTTTTAATTTTTCTAATTTTTCTTCTAATATTCCTATTTCATGAGTTGCCATGTGTGTGCTTCCTGCACCATGAGCAAATTCAGCAAAGAAATTTGTAATAACATTTTTATTTTTAAGACTTTCTGTTAACTTTGCAATTTTTTCTTCAGTTTCTTCTATTAATGCTTTAGTTTGTGCAACACTTCCTTCTTCTAATACTCTATTAAATTCTTTCTGTGCATTAATTACTTTTAAAATTTCAGTAGCTAAAGCACCAAATGCAATAACAGCCAAACCTATTCCAGTTTTTGCTAAAGCTACTTTAAAAGCAGTTAAAGCTACTGCTGCTTTAGAAATACCTCCTGCAGCTATAAATGAACTTGCAGCCATACCTTTTAAACCAGTAGAAGCAAGAACTGAAGAAGCTGCTGTTACTTGTGCCTGGACTATAAATGTAGATAAAGTTCCTACTACTGCAGGTATAGCAATTGATAATGCTTTAACTCCTGCTGCCATACCTACAAAAGCTAAAGTTACTTGTCCTGCTTCTGACTCTAAAAAGCTAGTTAATTCTGTAATTAATTTAGTTAATAACCGAGTTGCATCTAAAACAACAGGCGCTAATAATCGACCAATAGATATAGATAATGCTTCTACTTCATTTCCTAGAACTTTAAATACCATAGTCGGGTCATTTTTAATTAGTTCTTTAAGCATTCCTCCGCTTTCTGAAGCTATTAGTTGAAAAGCCTCTATCATTACATCTTTAGTGATTAAACCTTGAGCAGCCATTTTTCTTAATTCACCTGTCTGCACTCCCATAACTTTTGCTACTGCAGGTAATATTGTATTCATCTGCTCAGAAATACTATTAAATTCATCTCCTCTTAAAACACCAGAACCTAAAGCTTGAGTTAGCTGAATCATTGCATTTCTTTGTTCATCAGCAGAAGCTCCAGATGTAATAGCAGCAGTATTAAAGCCCATCATTACAGCTGTTATTTCTTCAAAACTAACTCCTAATGGTGCTAATCTTGCTGTTAATTGAGTTACTGCCTGTAAAGATTCAGCAGTACTTAATCCAAATTTTTGCTGTGCTTCTCTTGCTAAATCTAAACTAGCTTCAAAATTTCCATTTTCAGCAGTTAATAATTTTAAACGTTGATTTAATTTTTCAAAATTAGCAGCAGCAAATACTGTTTGTTTAGCTAAAAATCCTATCCCTATTCCTGCTATAGCTGTTCTAAGCCCACCAAAAGCATTTTGTAATTGGTTTGTTTGTCTTTGCACTCCCTGTAGTGCTCTTGTGGCTCCAGAAGCATCTACTCTTAGTCTTACTATACTTTCAGCCACAATTTAAAAACTATTTATTCTATATTACCTTTTCTTAGCCTTTTGGCGATCATATTCTTTTTTTTCGTTTTCTCTTTTGTTTTCATAATAAGCAGCCCAATATATTAATTCTTCTTCAGATAAAGAACTTCTTAATTCATTTATAGTTTTTCCTAATTCTGTTGCGAGAAAAAATTCAAAGTTTAACCAGTGATCTCGCTTTATTCGTTTTTTGCTTGATCTACATTTAATTTTATATCAAACATAAAAAGTTCTAATTCATTTAAAACTTTTTCAGGTAATTCTCTTTGTAGGTTAGGTGCATCTGCTTTGTGAAATGCTTTTGTTCCATCTTCTAATTCTGCTTTCTCACAAAGAAGTTGAGTTGTTATTTTTAAACCAGTAGGATCATCAACTGCAGTTTGTTGTGCTCTAATTCTATCTTCTCTTGTTAAAGGTTTAAAATATAAATCTAATATTTTTTCATCATTCGAATTTTTAAATTCAAATTTTCTTCTATTAGTCATTTGATCGCTATACGAATCCGTAAGCAAATCAATTGTTCTTTTACTTGCCATAAATTTTTAGTTAGTTTTTTAAACTTACCTAAATTGCTGAAGTAATGGTACCGTTTGTTTCAAATGTAATATTTATAACTTGAATTTCTCCAAGAGTTGCACCATATTCTGCATTGGTAATAATTCCAGCAAAGCTAATTTTTTTTGCTGAAGTTGCACTATCTGGAAATAATTCAAATAAAGCGTCTCCGTTATCACCAGTTACTAATACATCATCAATAAAAGTTGTATAACCTGCTCCTGTTTCGCTTGGATTATATAAAAGCTCTGCAGTTCCAGAACCATCTATTAAACCACCAATACGAGATTTAAATGTGTCTCCTTGTTTAGTAGTTTCCATTGTGTCTTTAGTAACAGATAAAGACCATGATCTTGTTTGACCTACATCGGCTTCAGTTCCACCAGCGTTTTCAAACATGATTTTACCAACGTCGCCCTTGATAGCCATAATTTAAAAAGAGAATTATTTATATTAAGGTTAACCTTTTTCAGGTTTTTTTGCATCTTTTTTAGAATTTTGCATTTTTTCAAAATATCTTTTACATCTTCCGTCCCAATAATTAGCATCTCTTCTACCTTTTACTGCTTCAATTGCGTCCAGCATTTCTTCTGTAATTTCAATTGCCATAATTAAAGTTCCTCAAATGTTTCAAAAGTAAATCTTAGTTGTGTTTGAAATTTCCCTTCTGGACTTGATTGTAAAATTTCAGGTCCAACTGGTGAATCAAAAATTACATTAGAAACTGTGACTCTATTGTATAAGTCTCTTAATCTTTTGCCAATAGTAAAATTAGCTCCTGCTCCAATTCCTTCTTCTGTAAAAATATCTAAAGTAAGCAATCCATTTATAAAATTATTTGCACTAGATGAATCGCCCATAGATATATTTTCTCCAGTACCAAAACTTATTTCACATAAAACAAAACTATCTTCGGTAGTAGAATCAAAAGCCATATTACTAAAAACTACTGGAATAGCAGGACTTGAAGCTAATTCTGTTGCTAATCTAGCTTCTATTGTTGATCTAACTGTATTTAAATCTGTAGCAGCCATTTAACTCTTTCTTAGTATTTTTGCATATTGTCTAGCAACATAAATATTTAATTCTTTTCCTATTAATTCTGGAAAACCTTTAACTGTTTTTTGTCTAGTTCTATAAACTCCTTTCCAACTAGGCGGTAAATTAACTCCATAACAAACAGGCTCTGCATAAGGTAAGTTATTTATTATTGTTCCATTAAATGGCTTTATTTGAGTTTGCCAGGCATTTCTTAAATTTCCTGTATCAACTGGTGTAGCTTTTTTAACTCTTCGAGTCCATTCTAAAGTTGTTGCTTTTACTAAATCTTCTACAGCTTCTCTCATAACATCATCAATTTGATTTAGTTTAATTCTTCTAGTCATGTTTACCTCAAAATAAGATCAAAACTTACAGCAGTATTATTTTGTTCGTTTTGAATTACCTGGACTATTTTAAATTCAACATTACTTATTAAAACTCTATCTTTAGTTGTTGGTATATAAGTTAAATCTCCTGCAGATATTGTTAGTCTTTTATCTTGTGATTCTATTAAATTATTTACTTCATTTCTTGTAACATTACTTAAAACTCCTTTAATAGTTGTATCAGAAGTAGATTCTGTTATAGCTCCAGTAGTTGTATTATATGAACCTGCAGTAACTTGTCTAATAGTTACATCTCCTCCAAGTTTTTTTAATGCCTTAGAAGCTGCTTTTTTTAATGCTGAAGCAATACTCATAAATAATATGCTATTACTTGTCCGCTAGCTAAAGTAATACTTGTTATTACTCCGCATACTTCTGAAGAAGCTTTCATTGTTATTCCGTTAATAGTTGAAGAACCATTTTCTGTTATATTTTCAGCTACAAAAGTTGCTTCTGCATCTGTTAAACAATGAACTTTACCAAATCTGCCTGTATGAGCAGCAGTATTTGTGATAATAATTGCAGCGGGATAATCGTAACCGTAACCCATTTTTTAAGACCTCCGAATTGAAATGTTGCCAGGTCCACTTATTCTAATGCCTGATAGATAGCGTTCGACAAGTGGTGGTATTCGATCAGCTCCAACTGCACCATAAAAATTAGGTGTGACGTTCAAACTACCGATTGAAACATTAGAAAAATCTTCTAATCCACTTAATCCTAAACCATCTCTATTGTTATTCAAGTAAACAGCTAAAACTACTTGTGCATTTTTAACACGTTCTGGAATTTCTGTATCTGTATAATAATCGGCAACTAATCTATTAGGAAATGATAAACCATATAAATTTGTATAAGTATCAGGTTTTCTTACTCCGCTTCTAGGCCATTGTAAAGCCTGAGTATCAGATACTCTTGCACCTAAAAAACGTTCTCTATCAATTCTTTGAGCAGCAGTATAAAGTGCTCTGTTTTTATTATCAGTAGTGGAACCGTCCCATGCTGAAACATCATCATCAAGAATTAATCCTTCAACTATAGAATTTGCATCAGAAAGAGTTATATAACTATTTGCTGACGCGCTTCCGACTGTTGCTGTTATTGTTATTGCCATTTAAATTTTCTTTTTTAGGCTTAATTTTAAGATTTGGCTTTAATGAAGAAACGGAAGCTGCTTTTGAAGCAGCCTCGTTTTGTTCCCTCATACGCCGAAAAGCGTAAATTGACATTAACTGGAAGCACCTTTTAGTGCTACAAAATTAATAACAATAGCTTCACTTAATGAACCACCAGAAACGTTAGAAACAGTGATTTTAAATGAACCGCTAGCAATACTATTAGCGCTTACTATATAAGCTCCAGCAGTACCAGCTGAACCATGACAAGCAACAACTACATCTGTAGCAGCAATTTTAGTGTTAGTAACTGTAAAAGAAACTTCCGCCGCATCTGCTAAAGCTGCTCCATTCATAGTGATTTGACCTGACTCTGTGCTCAAAGTAACCGCAGTTGCTTTGTTAGTAGCTTGAGTAACAGTTCCGCCAGAAGTAGGTCCAACCAAACTTCCCGCAGTGACTTCAAATAAAGAAGGCATAATTAATTACCTCTAGTCGTTGTTTGAAACGATAGTTGCGCGAGCAATACCGATATTTTTTGTTTCATACACTTTCGACCAAGATGCTACTGTTTCCAATACAGTTCTGTTTGGGTTGACAGTAGATACAGCGTATTTAAGACCAACTGGGTGGTAAATATAATGAAGGTCAACAGCCATTGCTTCTTCTAAAGCAAGAATGTCGCGATCAGTTTGGGTTCTCATTGGAGATTGCTCACCAGTTACGATAGCTCCGCCAGTAAAGAAGAAACAACTATATTCAGTTGAAGCACCAGAACCAGTTGTTGGAATATCATCAGAAACAATCACGCGTAAACCCATGAAAGTTGGAATTGATGTTGTTCCAGGAAATGCATTTGCAGTACTACCAGAAGCAGCTGCAGTATCAGGAGCGCCTGTATTATCGTAGATACGATCAATAGCATTTCTTTCAACCAAGTCATAGTAGCAATTTGAATGCATTGCTATGGTTGTAAGTTTTTCTCCTTGATCTCCAAGAAGTGCTTTAGCTCTTGCAACATGGCGAGGGCTTAAAACTGTAGGAGAATCACCTGATTCAGAATCAATACAAAGATCAAATAATGCTGAATTACTATCATTTGCATTAATAGAACCAAATGCACCAGTTAAGCAAGAATATAAATCTTTCTGCTTTTGGTTATTTACATAAGCAGCCATTTTTTGTGCGATAGCAGCCATTGGATCAGGACCACCACCCGCAGCAAGTGCAGCTAAGTCTCTTGAACTAAATGCACGACCTCTATGTAATACAGCTGCAATTTGATTATCTGCTGTAATTTTGCCTGGAGTTAATGAAGTTGAATCTGATAAAACTTCAAAATCGCCAGATAAATTTGCTTTATAAAAAGGTATTTTTACAAAGTCTCCTCCACGATCTGAGGATAGATTTAATTCTGCCAAAGGTGCCACAACCCCACTCTGCAAAAAAGAATCTCTGTTAGTAGTTTCTTCAATGAGATAGGGTGTAAAAACCTCAGGAATGATTAAATCACTTCTTAATGTAGCCATTAAAAAATGTACTAATGATTTTTACTTTTCGGTGACAACACCTGACTTATACAAACAAGTTAATCTTATATTAACCGCTAACTGCGTTTTTTAACATATTATATTTATTTATATCTGTTCTATAAAGTCTAGCCTGTTCTGTAAGATTAAAACTTTCAGTGGAAAATGGATTTTTTTCATTTGAAACAAAATCTGCTGTAGTAGTAGTTCTTGCAGAAGGTGCTCCACCGCCTTGAGGTTTTGGGTGTTTTTGAACCCAATTAGGCATTGTTTGTTGAGCCCATTCTTTAACAGGAGTTCTATTATATCCATCAACAATTACTACGGTTCCATCTGGTTCGCGACTTAATTGTTCTTTATTTATTCGAGAAAGTGCATATTGTGGGTCATGGACAACATCAGCTAAAGCAGTTACAGCAGGCGCTTCTACTTCTAATTCTCTTTGTCTGCGCTCTAAATCTTCTATTTTAGATTTAGCTTGTGCTTCCGCTTCTCGATACTGTTGTGCTTGTTTAGCAATCGCTTCTTCGTACCTGCCTTTTTTTTCTAATTCTTCTTGTTCTTTTTGTTGTTTATATGCAATCAAAGCATTAACATCAACATCTGAAGGAATAGCTTTTCCTGCTTCTTTAGCTTTTATATTTTGATCTAATAATTTGGCATTATTAGCTTTTAATTTTGCTATTTCTTCCTGTAAAGAATTTAATTGTTCTTGAGAAGGATTTGGTTTTTGTAGTTCTTCGGTCATAAAAAAACTT
>Ga0209232_1000212_pt1 | contig 37016 bp, 46 predicted proteins | sample ETNvirenome_2_60_FD_184066 | JGI IMG/M metagenome (GOLD analysis project Ga0209232, IMG submission 184066) | Marine viral communities from the Pacific Ocean - ETNP_2_60 (SPAdes) (version 2) | ecosystem: Environmental > Aquatic > Marine > Oceanic | place: Pacific Ocean | collected 2013-06-22
GGCAGCAGGTCAGTGGGTATGGGATAAATTAGATAGTTGTTCAGGTATTAGTTTCTTACCACGAACAGATCATGTTTATCAGCAAGCACCTTATGAAGCTGTAGATGAAAAAACATATAAAGACTTACTTAAACAAATGCCAAAAGATATTGATTGGAATAAACTAGGTGAGTTTGAAAAAGAAGATACTACTACTGGTACGCAAGAACTAGCTTGTGTGGCAGGTGGTTGTGAGATATAGTTGGATAACATGGTTGGAGATAATTACTTGTCTCCATATCATATTTAATGTCTGGAATAACATGGGAATTATATGAGTAAAAAAGAAGGAAACTTAATAAGCTTCAAAGTTCTTATAGATTCTAAAGGTTTTATATTTACAGAACTTAGTGCTGTCCCTGAAGATAAATTGCTAAAAGCTTTTCAGGGACATGAACTAAGACTAATTAGAAAAATATTATCTACTTGCAGTAATAAACTAAAACCTTTACATAAAGAATTAGAAGCTGAAATACAAGCTTTAAATCATCCTACCACTTAACTTTGTGCGACCAATAACGAGCTGACATCTTACTAGGATTAGCATCTTGTGCATTATGACGAGCATAGTAAGATTTCTTACGAGCTTTATCTTTTGCAGTAGTTGGATTCTTACCTGCACCTTTTACTCCTTGTTGTCCAAAGCGTATTGTCTTTATTTTATCGCCTTGTTTTGCTACTACAACATGAGATTTAGTCGGGTGGCTAGGAGTTCTTTTAGGTTTATTAAATCCTGCTACTCCTGCTTTTGCTAATCGTGGATCTTTTTTATTAGCCATTATTGTCTATGCCTCCTAGTTTTTCTAGCTATAGATTTAGGTTGCTTGCTATGTTGCTTACCTGCTTTAGTATCTTTGCGTTTCTTTGCCGAAGTTCTAGCATACTCAGAAGCACTTAAAGATTTTATAGCTGATGAAGGTAAATATCTTTCCCCTGTTTTAGCAGAAGGCTTACCTGATTTTGTTCGCCACTTTTGTGCAGTCCATTTCTTCAAAGACTTTTGTGATTTTTTTAATGCCATTACACTGTTCTCCTTGCTCTCTTTAGGGCTGCTTTAGCTTGTTTAGCTAACTGGGCTTGTGTATTTTTCTTTTGTACTTTAGCTCTTTGTTCTAAGACTGTAAGTATTTGAATCTTTCTAGCATAAGGTTTTCTAATTCTTTTTACTTTATTGATAGTGTCTTTTGCATCTTGAACAGTCGCATACTTTATACTAACAGTATCTTTAGGATTCTCGTCAGTATATAATCTTCTGCCAGAGCCTTTTGGTTTTTTACCTGTACCTACTCTAGGATCTTTAGCCATTACTTTTTATGTACCTTTTGTATTTCAAAGTTTGCATTTAAAGTTGCTCCTTTATGTGGAACAAACTTACCTTTGTGTTTCATTAATTTATAGCTACCATTTTTTTGTAACATCCAATGATAACCATCAGGGGCTTTTACTTTCATAATTTATACTACTCCTTTACTTACTTATTATATCCTACACCACGATAAGTGTGTTTGTTTTGCTCTTTGTTAGATTTTTTAACTTCAGAATTTTTATTTACTTTAACGCCTCTATAATATTGTATAGTCATAATATACCTCCAAAACATAATTGATAAAATTATCAATGCGTTCCTTCAGCACTATTGCTTACTTCCGACCATATTATATGGTTGAACGAGATATTAATTTAATTACTACTTATATCCGCCCCCTTTGGCTTTATATTCTTTAGCTAACAACTGAGCTTTCCTAGCAGACCATTGACCTGCTTTACCACCCTTCGTGCCTGCTTTTATTTTATTAAATAAATTCTTACGCATAGTAGGCTTAGTATAATTGCCTGCTTCGTTTACTCTAGAGCCTTTGTTTTTTTTAACTCTAGGCTTTTTAGTTGTGCAATGTCCCATTAGTTTCTCCTATCTTTTTCCTGCAGGTGTAAAATAAAATCCTATTATAGCTCCCAAAGTGGTAATCGAGACGAGGGAGATATGTCCTGTAGTGATTGCCGTTGTGATTCCTTCGTCGATAGGCATCTTATAGAGTCCCCACAAAACGCTGATCTCTTTCGCTTGCTCTGGTGGAACAAATGTGATGAGTTCGATTGTTGGGTAGATGGTACATAAGATCGAGATTGTGGCGAAGTTGAGCATCCCGATAAGAGCAATGATCCTACGAGTAGTCCTAGTAAAAATCGTTGCTTCAGGGTCTTCACTCGCATCTCCAAATATTGCCTTTTGAAATTCAACATCAGCCTCCTTCATCTGCATATCACGAATTAGTTCTCTTTTAGCTTCTGCTTCTTTAGCCTCGTTGCGACTTTGAACAGCACCTGCTACAATTTTTAGCATCGACCCCATTCCTGTAGCACCTAGAGTCGATACTAGCATTGTTATTAATCCAAACATATAGTCTCCTTATAATAAAGGATTTTTCTTATCAGTTAGTTTATTAACTTTTTCTTTAAGTCCTTTAACTTCTGTTTCGAGGACTTTAAGATTTGTTTCAACTTCGCTTGTATCTGGAATATCCAACCCTTCAACTTTACCTTCAAGGACTTTAATAGTTCCTTTAACTTCTTCAATTTGTTTGCCAATATGTCCAATATCATTGTCTTCTATCCTCGTTTCTAGTTTAGTTAATCTAGCTTCTAGATGTGTAGCATCTGTTGAAGCCTCCAAAGCAGATACCTTTTCTGTTAAAGTTCCATAACCTACAGCAGCTCCTCCAATAGAAGATGCTATACCTAACCATAAAGCTACATCTTGTGGTTTCATTGTTCTCCTCCAATTCTAGGTTCAGGATTAACCTGAATATCATTATAATAAAAAGGTACAGTAGCATACATATCATACATTAAACTATTTACACCTACATTAGCTTGATTCCAATCAAGATTTAATTGAGTATAATTTAGCTGATCTATTGATACTGAAGCATTTGTAAAGAAATCCATAATAGTATTTGTAGACATAAAAGCATGAGCTATAGTATCTATTACAAATGAATCTTGAGCATAGGCTTCAATCATATTCTTAGTCATACTAGCTTCTAACATACCATCTATAGATGTATTAAACTTTTGTCTGCTAGATTCTTTAATAGCTCTAAGATCATTTTCAGTTGCATATGCTTCTGCATTTATCTTAGTCTCTTGATCTCCATTTACAAGTTTATCTGCTAATTCAGTTACTGCTGATATTTCTGAGGCAGCTTCAATTAGAGACTCTTTTTCACTTTCATAGGTTTCTTGCTCTAGGTCAATCATATCGTTCAATAGAACAAGCGAGAGAGCCTCTGGAGTGCTGTTTACAAGCCCATCTGCATATGCTTGGTTAAATACATCCATTTGTTCTGCTGTTAGTTCGTACTCTTCACCGCTTGTAGGATGGTATATAATAGTTGTACCATCTGCCATTGACTGTGTGCTCCATTGAATATAGTCTTGTATTCTATTCTGTACTACATTCTTCATTTCTGATGAAGCGTCGTTTAGTGAAGTCATATCGTAATCGTTCTCCCCTGCACTCGTCTGTTGGCTCAAGCTTAGTGGAGCTATTAACAACAAGAGGGTCAGGAACATACTGTGGGTTTTTAACATAATATTCAATGGCATCTTCTCCTATTAATCCTTTTATTGGGCAGGGTGTTTGGGCATTTCTCATAGCCCACCAGACACGAGGGTCTTGGCAAAGAATTGAAGTGGCAGCCACCTTCAAACCTAAACTACTTAATTGTCTTGAAAGCTTTAACATCTCACAATTCTTATCAACTTTTAAAGTATTAAAACTAATACCAAGCTGTAATGATTGCAGTCCTCTGCCCGATGAAATAACACAGGCATCTTGATTATAAACAGGAACACCATTACCGACTGCTGTGGTTACTGGCATACCTTCTTGATTAACTGTTGTTTCTGTAGTGGTAGTTATTGTTTCTGCTTGTTGATTAGTACCAAAGTCTCCAACAGTTGCTTCACTTCCACTAGCTTGTATGTGCTGACTGATAAGAATACAAACTATTAGTATTATTAATTTCTTCATTAAATATTAACTCTTCTATTTTAAGTACCCAAGAAGTAGGTATTGCTATATGACCACCTCCTTCTTTTAAAGTGTCGTCTTCTGTTACTATTCTAGAACGCATCACTATTACTTTATTACTATCTCTATGAACAAGCCATCCTATTTCTTGACAAATAGCAGGCTCATGTGCTACAATATCTTCAATATCTGTCCATGAACCATCACTGTCTTGAGCATCTAGCCAAGTTAAACGAACCATTGGAATATCTTCAATCTGCATTTACTAACCCACCTTCAGCAAATTGAGGAAGACCATTTTCTAATACATCTTTTTTAAGTTTATCGTTAAATTTTAGAACATAAAAAGTTTCATCTAGATCTTCAAACATTTCATTATCACTTCTAATTTTTAATGGTTTTGTTTCAACTGTTAGTCCATATTTTTTTGCTAATTTATTTAAATAAGATCTTCCTTTTTTATCATAAAGCACATCAAATTTTTCTTCAAAACTTTCACCATATCTATTTGTATGAGTTTTTCCTAAAGTTAAAGCTATTCCATCATCCCCTTTATCTACAGCATCTATAACACTTTTATTTATTGCTAATTTATGCCATGTATCTTTAAAAGGAGCATCTTTTAATTTATTAGAATATCCACCTGTTTCTATTACAGGAAGCATAAGGTCAAAAGAATTACCATCAAACTCAGCTAGTAATGTTTGTAACTCTTCTGTTATCATTTTTTCTTTTAAAAATGTATTTTTTTCTTCTAGTTCAGATAACATTTCTCCAACTCGTTTTTTCATATATTTATTAAATTGATATTCTAAAATACCTTGTCTTCTAGGTTTTAAGTCTTTGCTTTTTAAATATTCTGGAAACTCTTTTACAAATCTTGTTCTTTCTACAATTAATTCGTTAATTAGTTCTTTATTTAAACCAAATTTTCCTAAAAATTTAACTGCTTTATTTACATCTTCTGCATCAACATATCCTTCAAAAAGTGTAAATTTATTAAGATATTCTGGTGTAGGCATATCTTTATCTAAAGGATCTTTAATGTTATCATATCTATACTCAGACTCATAAAAATTACTTTTTATATCTTCATAGAATCCTGAATCAAATATTTTTTCATAATCATCACCTTCAAATAGTTGATCAATATTATAATTTATTTCAGCTAAATCTCGGTCAGTTGGAACAAACTCAGCATAAGGCGAAGTAGGATCTTTTGCATATCCATATTTTCGACCATCCCTATGATAATCAGATTGCATTTCTTCTATAATACTATAAGATACTTTATTTTCATCATAACCCTCAGACAGTCTTATATGCATAAAGTTTTTATTGTAATTTGGTATATCTATATGATGTTCTGATTGACTTTTCATATTTTTAAATTTACCAACCTCAGGAAATTGAGCCACTATTTCTCTATAATTAGTATTTTTAAAAGGCAAACTATCCATAAGAGAATCTATAATCATATCAGTATCTGTTATATCTACATTATCAAAAAAAGCTTCATTATATCTTGCATCATATTTATCTAATTCTAATGCAGGATCAAAATCATCATCATTAGTTAGTCTTTTCATAAACTGACCTAACGTAGGTACTCCTTCTGGAAACTCTGCTCTTATTTCTTCTGTTTCTTTCATTTTAAGATTGTTAATAAATTCATCATTTTCTGGATCAGGTTTTGTTTTCTCGTGTGCTATAGTATACTGTTCATACTCAGGTCCAAAATCATCTATAGAATCTCTAAATATTATTTTAGGAGCTGATTTAGAAACAATTTCTTTTACTTCATCTTTAGTAAGATTTGGTTTCATAAACAACTGATCCATTATTTCTGAATATTCTAGTTCATCTTGTGTAACAAAAGGTTTTTTCTTTAACTCATTATAAAAAGTTTTACCACTACCTTTTTGAGTTTTAAGTTGTTTAGCAGCTTCTTCTACTGCACTAAAAAAACCTTTACTTCCTTTAGCTGATAATGATCCATAAACAAATTTACTTCTATCTTCTGAGTCTTTTATTAAAGATTGTCTAGCTGCTAAGTCTTCTTCCCCAATAGAATTTAAATAATCTTGAGTATCTGAGTTAATCCAAAACTCTAATTCTCTAATTCTTCTTGGACCAAAGTCGTCTTTAAAATCTTTTAAGTTTTCTACAAAAGCTTTCCAATCTCCTGAAGTTGCTTGCTTCCAAGCATTAGGAGTTTTTGTTTTCATATTTCCATACTGTGTAGTAATACTAGCTAGTATAGTTGCTTTTCCTTTAGGTAAAGAACTAAATAAAGTTCCAGTATCTTCTTCCCACATTTCTCTTAATTTAGATTCTACTTCTTTATGAATAGTTTCTTTAATAATATCATACTCTTCATCTGTAAGTTTTAATGGATTTAATTTTAAAAACTCTACAGCTTTTTCTTTCTTTAAACCTAAATAAGGAATTAATTTTTCTTGTAAAGATTTAGGTAATTTTTTTAAGTCTTCAACTTTTCTAGCTCCTAAATCATAACCAGTTGAAACTGTTACTCCTGATTCAGATTTTTCAGGCATAGGCACTACTGCTTCTAAAGTTTTTAAAGCATCTTCTTGTTCTGATATAAAATCCCAATCTACTTTAGATCTTTTTGATTTAATATTTTTTACAGCAGTAATAGCTTTATCATTTATTCTTTTATCTTTAATATTTTTAAGAGCATTTATTGCTTTATTTTTTATAACAGGAGCAGATATATTTAAAGTATCATCAACTGAAATATCATTCATGTTTCCTATTTCATTAACTTCCATTAAATTTTCTACTGTAGTATTAAATTTTTTAGCTATTGAAGATAAAGTATCTCCTTTTTTAATACTATAACTGTCTACTGTTTTAACTTTACTGCCTTCATTAAATATTAATCTTCCACCACTATAACGCATTTCTCTAAGATCTGTTAAATCATATTCTGCTGCGTTCATATTTTTAAATTGATTTGCATCAAATAAAATATAAGATGAAAAATCTTCTCCTTGTATTGGAGTTTCTTTAAAGTTTCTATATTGAATACCATCAAATCCTAATTCTTTTAGATAGTTTTGAAACTTTTTATCCATCAAAGAATATTCAAATCTTTCTTTTATATCTACATAAGTAGATAATTTTGGATTTATCATCTTTTCAATTTGATCTTCATCAGCTTTAAATCTAATATCTGATATTTCATTTCTTAGTTTATTTAAGTTAGCAAGTTCTTTTTTACTAAGCTTTCTTTTTAAACCATCTTCTAAACTAAATAATACATCATCATAAAAATTAGTTAATAAATTTTCTGAAGTCCAAAGTCCATAATCAGTATCAAACTTTAAAGGTTTTTTAAGATTAATATATCCACTCTTTATGGCTAAAGGCGGAGTTCCTATTTCATCTACACCAAGTTTTTCTGCAAGTTTTTCTGCTATTGCTCCCTGCTCTACAAAAAAATCTTGATAATCTTTCATTGACAATTGTAATGGAACATCTTTTTCAAGTCTTGCAGGTATTCCTAAATCTTCAGCTTTTCTAGAAAGAGCTTTAGCAAGTATAAAATTAGCTTGACCTACATTACCTACATGGACACCCATCTCTCTAGGAACAGCAAAACCTATTTCATAATCTGTATCTATCATGTTTGTTATACCACGATATACTCTTGTTTTAACAACAGAGTCTTTTAACATTTCTTCTAAACTTTCGTTTCTAATAACTGGATCAACTTCAGGAACATCTAATATAGAATTTTTAGGCGGTATAATTTTTGACATCTTTTTGAAGTCTTCTAATTTTGTAGGATCTTCTTTTACAATCTTAGCTAAAATATTTTTAGCTGATTCTCTAGCTCCTTTTTCTGTTATAGTATCACTATTATTTTTATCTTTTAAAATACGCATAGCTGTGTAATTAATTAGTGATCCTAATTCTTCATTTATATTAGAAGAATCTACATCTAAATCTATTAGATTTTCATGTTTAGTTACTATAGGATATAAAGACTGTGCAATATCTTTATTAATTTTAATATCATCTTTAACACTTAATCTTTTATCTTGTGTTATTGGTTTAATACTTAACATATTATCAACTTTACTAGCAATAATATCATCTATATCATTAGCTGATATATTTAATTTTTGTAAAGAAGGCACTACTTTTCTTATATTTTCAGATGCTTCATTAACTATTTTAGTTTCAAAAATTTGGCTAGTTGCATTATTTATTTGTTTTGCTAAAGGTCCTGCAAGTTTTGTAAATAAAACACCACCGATAGCTAATCCAGTACGTTCTTCTCTATCTAGTATATCTGTAAAAGCATCTCCTGCTTGTTGATTATAAGGAATACCTGTTATTTTATCTATTCTTTCATCAGGCTCAGAAGCTGCTCTAGGTATATCAATTATACCACCTTTATTATTAAAGTCTCTTTTTGGAACAACTAATTCTTTAAATGCTTTATCCCAATCTTTTAACATCTCAGAATACTCTTGTTCAGCATCATCTCCAAATATTAAATCTGCTGAAGTCCAAAAAGGAACTTTTTTACCAAAAAATTCTGCAGGATTCTTTTTGTCAAGTAATGATATAGTATCAGTTCCAAATGGACCAAACGGAACACCTAAATAATAAAAAGGATTTCTAGTATATTGTACATTCTTTCTTCCTCTTTCTAGCTGATCATATATTATACCAAAACCACCTATTCTTGTTACAGCATCTTTATAAATTTCATGTGGTGCTTTATCTTCTGATTTACCTCTAGTTCTAACATAGTTAGTAAACCTTGCAGTATTCAACATTAATAAAGCAGCTATAGCTACACTTGGAACAGTTTCAGGATATTTAGCTAATTGTTTAAGACCGCCCTTTAATACTGTATTAGAAAAAGCTGTTGGGTACGATAATAAACCATATAAAAAACTTGAATTAGGACTACTATGCCATAATGGTTTTAAATTAGACATAGAATTTGGTTGTAATATAACACCATTAGTATATCTTGCAGCTCCATTTAAAAGACCATTTTTATAAAATGAATCATCTAAATTTGATCCTGAATTATACCATCTTACTGCATCATCTATATCTATATCTAACTCTCTTAATCTTCCTTTAGCTACATTGACTCTTCTAGTTGCAGCCCTTGATCCTCTTAAAGCAACAGTTCTTATATCTCTTTCAATTGCATTTTTACCAGATGCAAAAGAAACTGTTTGAACAAATCTTGTCCATTGATCTAGTAATGTAACTTTAAAAAATTTATTACTTATTTCTTGCATTGCTTTATTTTCTAATACATCACCAGTTAATCTATTATCTATTTGACTAATTGATTGTTGAACTGCAATATTAAATCTTTTTAGTTCTGCCCAAGCTTCATTTACAGTTAAACCATGTTTAGTTATAAGTTTAGAATGTGCATCACCAAAAGCTGTTTTAAAACCTAACTCTAAAGATTGAATAAAACCTTTTGAAAATTGTAATGGTCCTCCTTTTGCTACATTTATAAATATTTCACCAAGACTTGATAAAGTAGCTTCAGATAAGTAAGCCAGTCTATTTATTAAAGCATATCCACTACTTACATTTTGTCTAATAACACCATTACTTTTTATTTCACCTGTTGTAGTTTTATATAAATTTAAAATATCTTTTCTTTCTCGATCAGATAATATTTTACCTGAAGCTTCCATTTCTTTAGCAATTTTATTTATCCAAACTGTTTCAAATTCTGTAGCATTAGTAGCTTTAAAAACTTTTTTCTTAGCTAAAGCTTTACCTGCTTGAAAAGAATATTGATGAAATATTGTTGTAAGATCTTGATTAAAAAACTTTGCAAACATAGAATCATCTTTAATATCTATAAGTTTTCGTTGTGCTGAAAAGAAATGACCTGTGCCAGTATTACCTATTTGATTTTTAATTTCTAATAAACTTTTTAAAAGTTTTTCTGCTTCAACTATATTTTTAGATTGACCAGACTTAACTAATAACTCTTTAAACTCTTCTTGATTATTTTCAATAGTTTTTCTATTCCACATACGAGGAATATAATTTTCTACTTGTTTATCTATTAAACCTTCTTGTTCTAAAACATCACCCATTTCTTTAAATAAAGTTCTAATTTGTAAAGCTGCTTTATTTATTTCTGGACTTGTAGATTCACCACCACGAATAGCTACATTTAAATCTTCTAGTACTTTGTCTTTTATTTTAATATTTTGTTTATTGATAGATAAAGGTTGTAGTATTCTAAAAAAACTTTGATTTACATTTCCTGTATAAAGTCTAGCAACTTCAAAGAAATCTTTTTCTATTCTTTTTTGTTGAGGTGTTCCAATCTTAAATTCTTCTGCAAACTCATGTGCTAAAAGTGTTTGAAGTTTTTTAGCTGTTGGAGAAAACTTAACATAAGGAGTTAAAATATTAGGAGCTTTACCACCTATAAGTTTTCCTGTAATATCTGATCCAATCTTATGAAATGTAAATTTTATTTTATTAACTTTTTCTTTTGGCGAAAGATTAGAAGCAAGAATATCTTGCACTTCATCTGAAATTATTTCTTTTGTTTCTTCTCCTGCATCTATTTTATTAACAAAATTATTTATAGATGAATCAAATTTTTCAAAATCCAAATCTAAATTAGTTTGATAAAATTCATCTTCACTATCAAATTCTATTTGACGATTTATTAATGTTGCTTCAGATTTTTCAAGCTCCTTAGCTAATCTATTTAAATCTAAATCTGTAACAACTTCATCTGTTAAATTAGCTATAGTAGGATCTACTAAATCTAATTGCTCTTGAACGCTAATGTCATCCATAAAATCAAATTGCATTTGAGTTTCTAACGGACCATCATCAGGAACAGTATCTAAATTATGCTCTAATATTTTAGCTTCAGTTTTAGAAGCTACTTTATTTTTAGCCCAACCTAATGCTTTAGGAAATCCTTTACCAAATAAAGGAACACCAACAGCAGTTCCTGCTGCCGATAATCCTGTTTCAAAAAAACTATATTCTTTACTAGGATCAAAAGACATACCTAACTTTTGATATTGATCTCCATAGACAGTACCATAAGTTAGACCATATAAAGATAATCCTCCTGTAGTATTTAATTTATTAGCTGCAAATTTAACACCACTTTCTCCTGTTTTCAATCCTTTATATACAGCATCACCTCCAAGATTTTTTCCTATTCCTGAAGTAAGAGCTTTTTTTAATCCTTCTCTAGCTGCTAATACAGGACCTGCTGCTGTACCTCCTGAAAAAACTATTGCAAGAATAGTAGGCAATATTTCATAATTAGCTAATAAATCTACAGCATAATCACCTGTTGCACCAAGACCTTCTAAAAATCCTTTTATTTCAGTTTTATTATGCCATACATCATTTACCTCTTGCATAGCTTGTTTTATTTCGTCAGGAGCATCTTTAAAAATTGATTTATGATTAAACATAGTAGTTATTCTATTAGTTTGATCACGTAGTATTTCAGATGGTCTAGTATCTCCACCTGTATCAACAGTAGCTAAATCTAATTTGCCTAATAAACTTTCATTGTTATGTATATAGTCTGTAATTTTATCTATTCTTTCTACTATATATGGAGATTCATTAAATTCTTTAACAGAAAGTTTAAATTCAGAATTATCTTCATTGCCTGTATAAGCTTCAGAATCAATAATATTTTGAATTTTTAAATCTCTAACTTTTTTATTAATTAAATCATCATCAATTAGATCAGGTTTAAAATCTGGTTTTCTTGCTTTTCTGCTTTCATTTATTGCACTTCTCCTGTCTATTTGAGAAACAGGTTCAACTTTTTCTATTGAGTCAATAGGTTTTTCTTCTTCTTTTTGATCAACATATTTTTCAATCAAAGATTGTGCATATTCATAAGAATCATATGACATAAATTATTTATCCTTTTTAATTAAATTGTGTAGCAGTATTTTCTTGTAATTGATTTAAACGATTAGCTATTACTCTTTCTATTCTAGAAAGGATTAATTTATTATTATCATTATAAACATCTTTATACTTTGTTATTTTTACAGATGTTCTTTCATCTGAATTATATAATGATTTTAAATCAGCAATATAAGATGCTAATTCTACAAGAGTAGTAAATTGCATTGTAGATACATCATTTAAAAAATTAACATCTGACATACCTGCAATTTCATCTACCATATCTACAAGATCTTCTTCGCCTGAAAATTGCCCATATCCTGTATTTGCATTTTTTATATATTCATGATTTAAAGCTAAAGCAGCCATCATAGAGTTCCAACCACCTGTGTCTCCTCCTGCCATAAAACTAGATGTTAATGCACTTTTAGTTACATCTATTTCATTTTTATTATCTGCAAACTCTTCATCAAGAAAATTAAAACCTATTTTAGTTTTTACTTTAGCTCTATCTTTTTGTAATTTAATATTATGAACGTGCATAGAACTAGATAAACTTGCAGCAGTATCAAAATTCAAACCAAAATTATCCATAAGACCTTTTTGTGTTACTCCAATAGTACCATAAAGTTCATTTAAAAATGCCATATCAGCAATATCATCTACTTTTCCTGTATCAGCTATTGCTGCAAATACATTTAAATCTTTACCTGTTTTTAATTTAACATAAGATTCAACAACTTCCATATCTTTAAAATTAATATTATTAAAAAAAGTAGCAACTTGTGCTATTCTATCAACATATTTTTTATTTTGAAAATTTTCTCTAAGTTTAGTAGGAGACATAGGATTAAGACTTGTTATGTTTCCTTCTGGTGCTTCTTTAGTTATTGAATCTACTAATCGTATAGGTATGCCATTATGAAATTCTGGAATTAATGTTACTTTTATTTTGTCAAAAACTCCTCCTACTGCACTTTCTACTGAAATCTCAGTTTCAATTTTATTTTTAAAATCATATGTTATATCTGGTGTTTTGCTAAATACAAAATCTTTTCCTGTTGTTTTTTTATATTGAACTTTATGTTGAGCTAATTCATCAGCAAAATCTAAATCATTTGTTACATTTTCATAGACTTCAAAAAATGCTTGATTTTCTTCAGCAGTATCAAAAATATCTTTATTTGTTCTAAAGAAATTTTTTAAAGGATCTGTGCCTGTAAAAGTTTTTTGAACCTTATCAGCAAAATATCCAGATATAGTTTGAGGAGAATTTTCTCCAATTAATTTATCATAATCTTCTATATTTTTTATTCCTCTATCTGCTAAACTTTTAACTGAATTTTTAACTTTATTATGTGCAGTTCTTAATTGATTAGCTCTATCTTTAATAAGAACAGTTTTATAATTATCAAGTTGAGTTTTACTATATTGATTACCTTGTTTAATTGCAAAATCATCAAAACCTAACGCAACATCATTTGTTGCTTGATTTAAAAAATAAGCAGCTTCTCCGCCTTGAAATTTATTAATATTTTCTATTTCATTATTTAATTGTTCTACATTATTAAGAGTTGAACTAATCAAAGCTCTTTTAGCTAAAGCATCTTCACTATTAAAAAATTCTGTAGTTCTTTCTCTTACCATATCATTACCGATATTTAAAGCAGTATCTAAAATTCCTTTTACGGCTGTGCCTGCTAATCTATATTTTAAAGAATCTACAAAATAATCTTTTGCATCATTTCTTCGATCTCGTCTTAATTTTTTATATAGTTTTTCGTTTTTTGATTCTTGTGCAGAAAGTAACGAATTACCGAAATCTTCAATAGCCATAACTATGCTTCCTCATTTTGTGATGGTCTTTCTAATAAACTAGGCTCTGGTGTTTCTTCTGGTTGTTCTAGTTGTTCTGGTTGTTCTTGTTCATTGTCTTCTTTTAATTCTTCTTTAAGCTCAAGCTCTACTTCTCTAAGAGGAGTTTTTAAACTTGTTTCTATTTCTCTAGTTAAAGATCCTTCTGGAACTTTTAAATCTTTTAAGTTTTCTAGTAGCATTTCAAATTTTTCTTCATCTACTTTTAAACCAAATAAATTTTCTTCTCCTTCTTCAGCATCATCTTCTTGTTGATCATATACTATATAATCTATATTTATTCTTTCTGCTAACGCAATAAACATATAAGCAACAGGTTCTACAAGCATCATCATTAAATCAGGATTCCATTGACCCTCTTGAAATCCATTCATTAAATATAATTCAGTAAGAGACATTACTGGAACTTGATCATCTAAAAGTTTCATACTAGCTATATAAAATTTAGGACTAATCATGTGTCCCCATATTTTTTCTAGTGTTTGATGTAATGCAGTATTTCTTGGTGCTGATTCAAAAGGTGCAGGATTTTCTGGATCATTAGTTAATGATTGTCCTGCTATAGGAGCACCAAAATTACTAGCAACTTTATTTTGTTCTTGTTGAGCTTCAGTTAATTCCATTATGATATTCCTATGCTTTGTCTATAATTATTATAAGTATCCCAACTATCTTGAGCATATCTATGTGCATTATAACCATATGCTCCTTCATTGGTAACATAATTTTGATATGATGGCATTTCTCCACCATAAGAAGTTCCAGACATTCCACCAGTGGCTACTGCAGAAGATGGCGAATAGTTTACAATTTCTGCTGTTGCAGGATCTAAAATTGCTTCTTGTAATTTTAAATTTACACTATCTTTAACAGCACCATAAGTTAAATTTGCAGGAGCATCTACTGCCATCTCTACTACTCCATGTGCTGCACGAGAAGGAGCTGTAACTAATTTTTGTTTAAGTGTCATATCTTCTGGTCTTATAAGCTCACCATCTACTTTAAACTCTTCGTTTAAATGTGATTTAAAAGGATTTAATTTACCAAAGAATCCTGCTTGATCTTCTCCACCTAATAAAGTTTTAAATTCAGATACATCATTAAATTTAAATGGACCTTCAGGTATATCAGTTAATTTTGTATCAAATACTTGTAAGTCATTTAAATTTTCAAATGCAGATGCATCTGCAAAAAACTCTCTTCCTGAAGTATCTGAAATAATAAAATCTCCTTTTGATGGAGAAAATTTTCTTAGTCCAGTATCAGGATCTATTTCTAAAGTATTTTTAAATATACCCTCTCCTTTTGAATTTTTAATATCTTCTACATTTATAATTCCTTCTGTACCATCTACAGCATTTATTTTTATATCACCTGCTTGTCTAGCTACTGCATTAGGATCTGTAGCTTGAGCTATTCCAAAATCTACTTCAGCTATTTTATCTAAAAGTTGATCTTCACTTATAGCTAAGTTTTTATAATTTAATCTTCCTGCTTCTCCAAAGCTTTTAGAAAAAGCACTGTCTTTTCCTGCAAAGAAATTTTCAGGACCTGAGTTAGCAAAGAAAGATTTTAATTTACCATCAGGAAGAACATTTGCTATTTTATTTCCTAATGTTTTTGAAAAATTTGTAATAGTATCTGTTACTCCCTTAGTAACATTTCTATAAACATTACCTACTTTAGAAACTGATTTAGTTACAAATTGACCTACTTTAGCAACTCCTCTAGCTAGTTTAGCTGCTAAACCTGTGCCTTTTACACCTGCTAATGTATTAGTTACAAAGTTTACAGATTTTAAAAGAGCACCTCCAATAGCAGGTAACATAAGCGTAACTGCAATTTGTCCAAGTATTCCTATACTACCCATAAACTCACCAAACTTAGCAAGTCCACTTTTTATTGCTCTACCTGTTCTACGAATCATACCATCTAAGCCTGTAGCTTTTGATATTTTTTTAATTCCTTTTCTAAGTTTTTTTCCTGCTCTTTTAATTTCTTTTCTTATACTTTTAAATAAACCCATTAATTTTCTCCTAATTAAAAATCTAGTTCTGATAAAAATGCATTAATATTATCTAATGATCTAGTAAGTTCTGAGCTTTGTTTATATTTAGTCATATTTTCTAAACCTAACACTGTATTAAGTAATGTAGTTTTTCTATCTTGATCTCTTTGATAAGCATCTCTAATATACGAACCAGTGTCTCTCAGTTGTTGCCACAAGTTTGTTTGTTCTAATGTAGACATATTAAAAGCATTTTGAACATTTTGTTGATTAGCTGCATTAGTTGCTGCTGTGGCTGCTGTATTTGTAGATCTTCTCCAAGCTATATTAGATTGTTCTATAGCTTGAGCATTAGTAACATTAAACTGTTCACGAGCTAATTCATTTTGTTCATAAAACTTAGCCATGTCATTTATTTGTTGAGTATTAAATTGTTCAAACGCTAATTCATTACCTGCATTTAATGCTTCCATTTTATTTTGTTCTGTAATATTAAATTGTTTCATTGCATTTTCTGCAGCAACATTAAACTGCTCTATATTGTTTTGAAGCGAAGCCATAAACTGTTGAGTTTGATTTTCACTTGTAGCATTAAATTGAGCTGCTGCATTTTTAGATGCTTGATCTGATAACATATTTTCTTGTTTGAATTTTAACTTTGCCATATATGCTTCTTGCTGATTGCTTAAATTAGTTATTTTCATTTGTTGTTCAAACTCAGCTTCTTGAGATTTGAACTTAACTGCTGCATCTAATTTTTGAGCTGCTCTAGCTTGTAAAGCTTTTGCATTATCTTGAGCTATAGGCATAGCACTTTGTATAATGGCATTAAATAATTGATCACGACCTACAGTTGAAGCTGACATTCCTCGTGCTGCTAACATAGCATTAACTTTATCTACTGCAGGTTTAGCCCATAAAGGAGTTTTACCTTCTTCCATTCCTGCAAGAAGACCTTCCATTTGTGCTGACATAAGAGCTTCTTCTGGAAGATCTGCAATATTTGCACGACTTTCAATATCTGTACCTTCTAGCTTTTCTAATGCTCCTTCTGGGTCATTAGCTATAGCATTACTTATTTCATTGTCTATACCTTGCTCTGCTAAACCTTGTCCTGTTTCTTTAGAACTTTTAACTGTTGTAACATCTACTTGCTCTAATACTTTTGCTGCAGAACCTTGAGGTGGTCCTAACTCGTCTTGTATTTCTTGAGTTAATGCAACATCTATTGTAGCAGTTTCAACTGAAGGTCGAGAAGAGCCTAGTTCTTGCTCCTTTTTTGCCATAAAAGCTTTTTGTTTTTCAGATAATTCTTTATTCTTAGCTTCTAATGGAGCTCTTAACTCAGCAAGTTTTTTTTGTAATTCAATAACTTCTTTTGATTTTGAAGGGTCTTGACCTGCTGCTTGTTCCATGCTTGCTATTTGTGATAATTTTCTAGATGTAGATATATATTCTTCAGATTGAAATATTTGATCAGAAAGCTCTTTATACTCTTTCATTTCTGGAGTGTTTTGAAATTCTTGACTTGCTGCTTGTTGTTGTGCAGGAGTTAATCCTTTAGTGCTAAAAGCAGTAGATACTTGAGCAGCATCTTGTGGTGTTGCTTGCCCTGCATCTTCTTTAGTTATTGTTGCTGTATCTTGGGCTCTTCCAGTTTCTAATTGTTGAATATCTTCTTGTGCTGTAACATAAGGTTTAGATGCTTCTTCATCTGCAGAAATATCAGGAGCTAATCCTAATGTAGCATCTGGTAATGTAGCAGAGTCTGGTCTAGAAGCTGTTACTTCTGATAAATCTGCTGATTGTCCTGCTATAGCTTCTTGCCCAGTTGGAGTATCTTTAGCTGATGCCATAGCTTCTACATTTTGTTGTTGAACTTCTGATTGTGCAGTTGCAAGCTCTGCTTGTTTTTCATTTAACTCTGTTTGAGCTTTTTCTAAACTTTGATTTTGACTAGTTGTATCTTCACCTTGAGCAGAACGATTTGCTATATCTTGTTGTATTCTAGATATTTGTGCATTTAAAGTTCCTATTCGTCTTTGAATAGATTCAACTGTACCGCCAGTTTGAAATGCTTGTCTTCTCTTTCTTAAAGCTTCTAAATATTTACTCATTGTTAAATCCTTTAAACTAATTTAAATAAAATTGCAACTATGCCTGTAAGTAGTATAGCATTAAAACCATATATTCTATTTTCAAGTCGTTGCATTTTTTCTGCACCTTTTTCTAATTGTCTTTCTACATTCTTCCATCGTATGCTACATTCAGCTTCATGTTTTTCCATACGTGCTAATACATCTTTTGTAGTAATTCTTTTTTCAGTCATAATTATTTAACCACTGGTGAAGTTAGTTTTCCTGTGATACCATCAAAAGGATCTACTTGAGTTGTTAATATAGCATCTAAACATACACAATCATTTGAGCCACTAGCAACAAATTCAATTTCATGTTGATTATTTGTAGCAGATGATTGATAATATGCTGTACCACTAATACCAGTTGTTGATGTATCTTCAAATAATTCTGTTCCTGTTTGTGCTGTCATAGTTTGACTTCCATCAAATATAACCATATTTAGTAGCCCACAAGAATCAGCATTCGGTGTATATGATCTATTATAGATAGCATTTTTTGCAGTAACTGATTGTAATAAAGCAGATTGAACAAAACCATCAGTACAGACTACTGAAATTACTGCATTAGCTACACTTGTTTCACTTACATTAAAACTTAATGATGCACTAACTGCACCTTCTCCTGATAAATCAAATATAGCTGCTCTAGCAACACGAACAGTATCTACACCTGTAGTATCAGGATCATATTGTAAATCTGCTATTCTTGGCAAAGAACCCCATGTAATAGGATCATCTATTGTTAAAGTTGATGAGTTGTCTACATCAACTGCTATTAATACTATTGCTGTTTTTGTTGTAGCAGGTGCAGTTGCTGTTACTGCATTATTTCCATGCACTACACTAACAGATGTTAATTCATAAAATGTAGTATCTGTATTTGCTTGAGTATTATCATTACCTGCATTTAAAATATTAGGTCCTGCCATAATTAAAATCCTCGTTTATTAAGCGTTATATTCAAATAACATTACAACATTATTAGTTGCATTAGTACTTGCATCAGAGCTGCCTGCAACTTTCATAAATGGGCAAAGTTGAATTTCTTTAATAGTATCTGCATTAAAAGATTCTATTAAAACAAAATCAGAATTATTTAAACTTCCAAATAAATATACTGCTGTGCCACTTGTATTTTTTACTTGTATTAAACCATTAGCATTACCTGATTTTTTAATTTTAGGCTGTAATACAGTTCTATCATTATTAAAGGTTTTCATATTTTTATTCCTGTGTTAAAAAGTTAAAATTAAGATAAAGTTGCACCATGCACATTGACTATTAACCACTTACTCAATGATGCACTGTATACAAAGTCTACAGATTCTCCTACTGCATCCCAAGTAATTGATGAAGCCTGTGAAGTTACTAAGTTTCCATCTGAAGCTGACATTGTAGCATTATTGCCTGCAACTTCCATTGTTATTCTCATTTGTTGACCATCAGCTCCTGCAGCCATTGTTAGTGTTGTAGTTCCAGAGCCTGTGTTTAAAAACATTTGTGATTCAGTTATATCTACTGCTAGAGCACCTCCTGCCCCAGTAAGTGTTACAGGAGTAGTAGCTAAACCTCCTGAAGTTTTAATTAAAGCAGATGAAGTAATATCTAATTGTCCTGCTGTGCTTGAGTTTATACTTTGATTAGAATCTCTTAATAGAAGCTCTAGAGTTCCACTCATTATTATATCATTACTAAATCTAAAAAATCCACCACCATTCCAAGTAAAAGATCCATCACCTGAAGAAGCATTAAAATTTAAAGTAATAGTTCCAGATGAATTATCACCTAAAGTAATTGTATTTGCCATTAGTTTATCTATTGGTGCTCCTGCACCTGCAGTTCCATCATGGTTATGACCATCTGTTGCATGAAAAGAATTTGCAATTGCATTAAATTCGGTATTAAATAAAGTATGAGTAATTACCCCACCACTAGAATAAGTTCCTACTTTTGAACCATATAAATTATCATTTGCTGCCATTTGTTATCTCCTACCTGATGGGTAATAGTCTACATATATTCCGTTTATTATAAAATTATCTGCTGATTCTGCTTGTATTGTAAAACTAACATTATGACCACTACCTTGTACTGGTTGTTTCTCAGAAGATTTTTTTGGTGAACTAAATATATTAGTTCCAAAAACTGCTGTACCAAATAATGAAGGAGCAGTTAAAGTATTCATAGTATACGTGGGTGGCTGTAATGTATCTGTATCTCCATTATCAAAATTTATTGATAACTTAGGAGTTACTGTTCCTTCTGCTTTTACATCTAGTTTTACAAAGTTTAAAGTTTTTCTAGTTGCTAAATCTCCAAAATCTAAATGTGGAGTTGTGTATGAACATTCTATATCTACACTAGCACCTGCTAATTTAAAAACACTTGAAGTATCGTTATCTGAATTAATAATATAGCCATCATTAGTTCCATGAAAAGTTGATTCAATTCCTAAATGATTAAATGCTGTTGCAGTACAAGTTGCTTGAAATCCATGTATCTCAGACCATGCAAAACCACTTTTAGTTAATGTACCTATTATTCCTTTGCCTAATGATTCTGCTTCTGATAAGTTAGAATAGTATAGTCTGTATTGATTTTTACGTCTAATTACTGTACTTCTAATTGTTAAATTATTTATATTATTAACTATATCATCTACTATTAAAGGTTGTATTTGTCTACTTACAGAACCTAATTCTGTATCACCTATTTTTTCTGTAGCTGCTAAAGTTCTAATTCCATCAGGAGCTAAGAAAACTAAGTCTCCTCCTATTTCTTGAATACTATCACCTGATAAACAGCCTACTTGTTTTGTAATAGGAACAACTGCTACATTGTTAGAATCGTTAATATTAATTAATTTATGAATACTATCTTCACAAAAAATAATTATATCGCCTCTAAAGCTTTTTAATCCTACTACTTTATCTTCTAATGTTACAGATCCACCATTTCCAAAATCATCTATATCATTAGCTTCTGAATAAAAAACTGTATTAGGATTAGATGTGTCTCCACTGGTAACTAATCTATTTTCATGTATAATTCCAAATGCAGGATTTGTTCCTGCTATTGTACCTGTATTTACAGTTATTGTAGTTACCCAATATGTTTTAGCTGTATGCTCTCCTGCTGCAGAAGCTTTAAAATGTAATGGAGCATTTACTCCATCAAATATTACAATTTCTGGATCTAATGCAGTTTCATATATTGTAAACTTTACATTGTCTTGACTTGTTCTAGCTGCAACACTTAATGCAGAAAAATCAGTATAATTATTACCACCAGAAGCTGCAGGTACTACACCTCCAGATCTATTTATTTTTAACCATGTATCACTATCATGAGTACCATCAGATAATGTTGAATCAGCAAGATAAATATCTGTACCAACAGCAGCTATAGCTCCACCATTTGTATAAGGAGTTATACCATGAATTTTTGTAGCTATACTATTAATACGACCTGCTGCTACTATTTCATGCCCACTAATTCTTCTATAGCCTCCATCAGAGTCTACTTCAAAGTTTATTAAGTCTACTGCTGTTCCTGCTTGTTGTTGTGCTAAAACAAATTGACTTTGATTTATGTCTAAGCCACCTTGACAAGCAAAACCATATGGTTGTGTTTGAGCCATCTTAAATGAATCTCACTCTATCATCTGTTATATAAGTAGGTACAGGCTCTAATAAATTAGAACGCATTTGATCATATAATCTTTTGTAATCGTCTAATGCAAAAGCTGCTTGTTGCGGAGCATCTTTGAACTGCCACATATAATATCTTGCTTTTGCTAAAAGCACATTAGCGTACATATCTGGAAAAACTATAGTATCACTATGTGCTGATAATCTTGTTGGTTGATTCCAAGCATAAAACCATACTCTATATACTTTATCTGGTATTGGGCTAAGACCAAACTTTCTTGCATCAGGACTTCTTAGTACATGAGTAGGCACTCCACCTACTGCTTGATCTGCATCATCTCTATTTTCTTGATCTCTTCTATGTCTTGTCCAATCTTCTAAAGTTAAAAAATTTAAACTTTTAGAAGTAAATGGAGCAGTTTCTCCTGCTACACCTACAGTCGTAACATGAAAATTATCCCAATCTATTGAACCATAATCATCTATTATATTTGAACTAGATTCTTTTAATTCATACCATCTAGTTCCTGCTACAGTTTCTACATATACATTACCATACATAGGATCTGTTGTACCACTTTCACCTGCAGATAAAAAAGGTAATTGTGGTTCATCAATAATAATATCCATGTATGCTCTATTTACACAATCTTTAATGTGTTGAGAAATACCTACTGCTTCTGAAAAAGTATTAGAATCTAAAGGTACTTCATTTAATTCACGAAGCAATTCATTTGTTAGTTGTAGATATGTTGTAGCCATATATTATATACCTTTATTTGTCTTCTTTACGTTGACTTGATTCTTGATAGCCTGCCATTGAATTACATTTTTTTTCCATATCTCTAATAGATGCAAAGCCACCATGACCATACATCATGCGACCACCACCCATTTTTTCTACTCTGCCACCATGCATCATTTTTCCTTTGCCATCAGCAGCATAAAAAGGTACACGCTTACCATCTTTTTCTACCATTTTAAGTTTGCCACCATCAGCCATTTTCTTTTTGTCGTACATCATTTTTAGATCCTCCAAAAATTTTGTCATAATTATCATTATAGTTTTTTCTAGCTTCACCACCATAAACAGAACTATTTATTCTTACTGTTCCTTTATGACCTAATCTTACTGGTTTTCCTGTTGTTCCTATTTGACTCATGTAAATCTCCAATAAAACAAGAGGGGTTTTTACACCCCTCAAGTTAATTACCTAATATTAGTCTGTGCTATAGAAAGCTTTAACTAATGCTTCTTTACGTAATACACTTGCACCATAAACATGAAGACCTCTAACAATATCACCAAAGCTAGAAGGATCACGAATGACCTCAGTATTTACGATAGTTTGTGCAGTTGCAGTAGCAGAAACATGACCTGCTAATACTTGTTTAACTACACCACCTGTTGAAGTAGCAGGAATGTTATTAGACTTATACATTTCAAAGCCACGTAATTTTCCAGAACTAACTAGACCATTACGAATAGAGCCTTGACCTGCATTGAAGTCTACAGACAACAATTTAGAACCTGACTGACTTAACTCTTCATAAAAATCAGGAGATGCTACAAAGAATCTTCCTTCTTCTGGTACATTAGCTTCGTCAAGTAAACGAGCCATACGTGCTAAAAGATCAAGAGGATCTGTTTCGCCAGAATCAAAACCTAAATCAACTGGAGAAGAAGCACTATCCAAAGTAGAGTTATTGTTATGAGCTGCATCAGCACCTAAGATGTGGTCAGTACTTGCTTGACCATCACCAAAGCGAGTAAAGTTTCCATCAGCACCTGCAAGCATTTCTGTAATTACACCTGTATCAAATGCATCACGTAATGCATAAGCTGCTGAAGATGCTGCTACTTCTTTAAAGTTTACGTGAGACATATTTTCTTCAATGTCATCTACGATAAATTTAAATGCGTTAGCTACATCAACTACTAAAGTACTTTCAGTATCTGTTAAAGTAGTTTTAGTAATATCAGCACCACGCTCATACTGATGAACATCAATAGTTGGTTCTTTAATTATTTTTACTGTATCACCGAAAGATGCAATTTCACCTGCATAGTCAGTGTTTGTTATTGCTTCTGCAACTGAAGCTTTACGGAAAAAGTTTAAAACCTTTTTCGAATAGACTTCAGGTAAGAAGTTATTTCCTGTGAAGTTACTGCCACTTGATTGGGCAAAGTTCACATCTGATTGGTTAAAAGCCATGATTAGTTACCTCATTATAAAAAGAATAAAAGTTATAGAAACTAACGTACTCTTCCTTCTCTAACGGCTAGATCAATTTCTTGTTCATATTTGTCATAATCATCCATAGAAAGAGCGTTAATTTCCTTCCGAGTCCAGATCTTAGGCTCTTTAGTATCTATTGAAGTTGTTCGAGTAGATACCATGTCTGCTGCAGATCCAGTAGATTGCGACTTACTTGACTTTCTTTTAGAACTATTTGTTTTAATACCATTTTCTAATTTATATAAATCAATAGCTTTGACTGCTAAATTAACATTATCTGGGTTTTGATAGATCCACTTTTGAATTTCTTCAGGTTGTGATTCTGCCCATGAATGAAAAGCATCACTTCTTTTAAGATCTTCATAATCAGGATGAGCCTGTTTTAAAGTTGTTTCAGCTTCTCGTTTAGTTATTGCTGCTTCTTTTTGTTCAAGAACAGATAACTTAGCTCGTAAGCCGTCAGTTTCTTCTTGACTTCGAAGATGAGCTACAGTTTCTACAGTATCATATAGATCGGGATATTGTTGTTTAAACTGTTCAAGATCTTCAGGTGTCTTAGGAGGAGCATAAGATGGTCCTTCTTTTGATGCCATTAGTTCTTGCTCACGTTGCTTAAATGTAGCAACTTTTTCATCATAATGTTTTTTTAAATCATCATATCGTTTTTTATAATTAGTTCTTTGTTTTTTTGTTTCTTCTTCTACAGGGGCTTCATTACTGGAGGTAGCCTGTGGTGTATCATCAAAAAATAAAGAATCAGCATCTCCTTTACTAGGTTTATCTGGTGTATGCCAAGATTTATTTCTATTATAAGGGTTTGCTGTTGGTTCTTGTTCTGTTTTATCTGTCATTGTCGCTCTCCTTTTGGGGCTTTTAGTCTTTCAAGGTGGCTATATTGTTAGCTACACAATATAAGGGCTTGAACTTAAAAGGTCGCCTCTAGGTTAATTATTATTTATGTAAGGGGCTAAAATAAATTTAGGTAGCCTTACGTTATCGTTTTTGCATTTGGCTTGATTGTATCATCATAGAATTAAGTTCTTTATCAATATTATTTTGATTATTATTCATCATAACATTGCTAGTGCTTGAATCCTGCATCATACCACCAACTGCTTGTTGTTGTCGTTGATCAAAACTTCGTTCAGCATTATCCATTAACATTTGGAGATTATCTGCACCAAGTTCTTCAACTGACTTTGCGGTGAATACAAATTCACCATCCGATAACCTAGCAGGTATCGAATCTGATGTTCCAGTGCCCATACCATTTACAGTACCTGCACCAGAAAATTCTGTTGCTACATCCATAACTCTATCAAAGATAGTACTTAGTTTTGGATCTTGTTCTAAAGCTTCCATAAGATAATCTTGATCTCTATCATTTAAAGCTTCATCAATAATAAATTCTTCATGTTTTTCTTCCATTACATCATCAGGTAGTTGAGAAGCTTTTACTGCTTCCATTTCTTCAGGTGGAATATTTGAGTATGTATCTACAGGCATACCACCTTCTTGAAAAGGTTGTCTAACAAAACTTTTAAATTTTTCACCTAATCCTACCATCATTGTTCCTTCTTTATTTTTTGTTAATGTTTTTGATCCACGAAAAAATTGTTCTCTTTCTTCATCCCCTTCTTCTGCTTGTTCTATTTTTGATTTAGCTTCTTCATTAATATTATACATTTTATTATTAAATTCAAACTCAGTTTCATTCTTTACTACAGCTTCAGATACAGCATTTTCAAAAGGAACCACTTCTTCAGGCTGTGGAGGTGTAGTATTTTCTGCAAACCATATATCAGCAAGAACTGGTGCAGGGACATTTACTTGTTCTATTTGTATTTGTTCTTCTTCTGGATCTTCTCTATCTAATGTTCTAGGTCTACGCTCTTCTTGTTCTCTAGGCATTGGAGTTTTTCTTTCAGGAGTAGATAATAAAGTTTCTTCTGAAGGTCCTCTGTTTATTTCATTAACATCATCTTTAGCTGCTTGAAGTAATGAATCAGCTCCTTTAGCAGCTTCTTGTGCTACTGAGCCTACAGCTTTTTTAGTTCTTTTAGTTTTTTTCATTTTATCACCTTCATTTTTTTTATTTTTATCTAAAAATGTTTTATTTATAATTTTTATAATTGAAGGATCATAGATTGTATATTCTAATTCACCTCCTACTTGTTTTATTGAAGATCCTCTTGCATCTTTTATAGATCCTTTAATTCCATATTTAGAAAATAATTCATCTGCATCTTTTTCTGTTGCTTTTAGAATCTGTCTCCAAAATTTAGGTTTATCTAAATTTAAGTCATCTATATTAATATTTTCTTTTTCAATTAAAGTTTTTAATTTTTTTTGTACTTGTTTATTTTGATTATCAAAATTTTTTCTAACTATTAAGGTTTCGTTATCTTTTAAATTTGCTTCTACTTGATATAATAAAGGTTCGCCTTCTTTTTTTCTTTCAATAGCTGCATCTAAATATTTTTTACCATAAAGTTTTTTAAGTTCAAAAGGAGTAATTTTAGCGTAACTTTCAGCTACTTTTTTATCAGGAGTAAATGAAAAACCTTTTCCAAAAGCTGTTTCAGTAGCATATTTAGAATCAAAAGATTTAAAATCTTTTTTAGCTCCATGAAAAAGTTTTACTGCTCCTTTAGCTAAAAGAGTACCTGCTCCTGACATTTTTTATTCCTCTATTCTTTTTCGAGCTTCTATACTTTGTTCTCTTAATGTTAATAGTTTATCCAGAGAATTCACTCTCCCCTGCCTGCGGAACATTTCCTGTTCCGATGTTGCCACCACCAGTGCCTGTAACTCCAACGTCTTGAGGTTGTTCAGGTGCTCCTTGAACGCCTCCCATAGCTCCTTGTTGTTCGTTAGGGGAGACAGCTTGGCTGCCAGTTGCTTGTCCAACATTTTGTGCTCCTATTATCTGTGCCATGATTGCTGCTTCTTCAGGATCATTTAATATTTCATCTGGATCTAAATCTAAACTATAAGCAAGCTCACTGACAATTTTAGAGATCTTAACAAACGGAGCAATGGCAGGATTTTGTGCCGTTTGTAAGAACATTGTTAATCTTTGACTTCGTACTTCTTTCTGCATTAAACTATTTGTACCCATAGCTTTAACTTCTAGATCACCTTGTATATCTATAGGACCTTCAAAGAATTGCATATTCCATTGATAATAAGCTTCACCTAATGGTTTAAGTAAGAAATCATCTAAATTCTTTACTACTGTTTTAATATTTAAAGATGCTGCACCTAATAACATAGACATACCTGATGCAGTACGAGTCATAGATTGTACTCCTGTTTGACCATGAGAATAGCTAGGAATACCTGTTTGTTCATCTGCAAGCTGTCTAAACTTATCAAACATCATCATATTTTCTTGTGTAGTATTAGGAAACTTAATTCCATGTATTGCTTGACCACCCATGCCTGCTTGTCTTCTAAAAACTTTACCTGCATAAATATCCATAGACTGTCCACCAACTAAAGCAGATTCATCTACATCAAATACTACTGATCCACTTAATGCAAGATTATCAATAGCCATTCTTGCATGACCATTCATAATCTGTTGTGAATCATCCATGTTTTCTGCTACACCAATACCAAAGAAACTATAAGGATTCTTTTCGTATGTAAAAGCATTGTAAGGTATTCTATGTGGTGTAAATGGATTAACTACAGCTCTTAATACTTTACCATTACTTATCCAAGCATTAATTTGAACTTCATCTAAATCATCTACATCTTCAGATAATTCCATTCCTACTTCACGAGCATACTGAGCATCCATAATTCCCCAGTATTCTAATACTTCGTATTTATCTCCAACGCTTTCTTCGTTTCTTCTATCATCTTTTAATTCATATTCATAATCTTTTTCTTCGTAATTACCACCCATTTGTAAACACTCACGAATAGCATCTTTATCAAAGTAAGGCATTTTAGATAATGCACGAAGTTGTGTTCTATTATATTTATGTCTATGAATTACAAACTCACATTCTTCTACTGTTGTTGCAGTTGGATCAGGAAAGAAATCCCATATACTTACAAACTCTATACGAGGAACACGAACTGATACAGGAGTATAAGTACGAGTCTTTGCTGTTTCATCTGTATTCCATTTACCTATTTCTTTATTAAAATTAAATGGACCTTTTACTATTCCTGTACCAAATAATGCAGATTCAAATATAGCATTGCGTAACTCACTTGATCCATTTGATTCTTCTATTTGGTCATGGATAAGCTTTTGCATTTTTCTAGCAGCTTCTTTAGCAGGAGATATTTCTAATGCTTTTGGATCTGGACTTGGACCTTCTTTAAATGTAAGACCTGCTTTTTTTATTTCATCTTCAAAAAGAGATTCACCTTTAGAAAAAGTAGCCCCTGCTTTTAATACCTTACCATCTCCTTCAAATCCTACATCAAAAGGATTTACCATTTCTTTTTGTTTTTGTTCAGGCGGAGCTTCGGAACTTTCTATGTCTGAGGGGCTTAAACTTAAATGCTTGTAGGTTTCAATACCTTCTGGAATTTTAGTTTCTGTAACACCTATAGGAAACTGTCCAGTTCCAAAGATAACATCTACAAGCTGTCCAAAAGCTGCAAGTACTTTTGTTTTAGTTACTTTAATAAATACTTTAGATTTTTCTGATTCACGAAACTTAATGTGTTTAGGATATAAGCCTCTAAAGTTATGATAAGCAGTTAGCCATCTTCTTTCATCTTGATCTCTTGCATCTTCTGCTTGTTGATAACGATCTTCAATTAAACCTACAAGTCTAGATCTTATGTCGTTTTCTAACTCTAATTGTAATGCAGACTCACCTTCAACAGGTTTAAAATATATTTCATCTGCATTTTGCATTAATGAATTTTCTTCTTTCATTTAATTATCCTTTATGGTAATTCTTTAAATATGCTTAGTGTTGCTCGGTCTTTACCTACAGAAGCTGTAATTTTTGCATTATTTTTTGTTGTGTGAGTATAGCTAAGTTCTTTATCTTTATATTTAAATTTATTACTTCCATATTTATTTTTAATTCTATCTATACTTCTTGTTTCAGTAAACCTTAATGGACCATATTTTGCAGTTGCAGAAGCAGATCCAAAATAGTTTCTTTTACCTGATCCTATGCCACCCTCTGCTGATCCACTTAAACTTATATCTAAATCACCAATAGATTTTTTAGTTACTAGACTTCCTTGATTATATTTCATTCTATTTTGTTTTTTCATAATTAATATCCAAATGTTGAGTCTGAGGGTTGATAAGACTTTTCTAGTTTTAATTGTCTCATTCTATCTAAGGGGTTACTCATTCTAGGTCTAGACATAATTAAATATCTAAGAGCATCATAAGCATGATCAGAAGCTTTTGTATCTACATCTTCTGGATTTGATTTATCCAGAGGAATACTTTGAAGTTCTCGTATCAGATTAGGACAAGTATTAAATATTTGTAATCGTGGTCTTCCGCTTGGAGTAATCTTCAAGTATTCATGGATTTGTATTTTGCCTTGAATACGATTTTTATCAGCCCTTCGTAGTTTATGACCTGCACGAACAAGTGTTTCACCTACTGTAGGACCAGTTGTTCCTGTTCTATTCCAACAGGCAGTATCAAGGACACCTGCAACTGAAAAAGGATCTGCTAGTTCCATATTAGTTATTAGATCTGCTAATTCTGTTCCTAATAGATTCTTTTGATATAGTTCTCTATATATTACTAATGTTCCATCACTAGGATCTACTGCACCCCAAACACAAGCTGATTCTGATGCATATCCATAGTCAATGCCTTTTACACGCTCCCAAGATATAGGTATATCAAAAGGAGTAACTACATGAACATTTCTATCGAACTCTGTAAATGCTGCACCTTCTGCAACATCCCAGTTACCTTCTAGTAATTGTTGTCGTTGAGTTGGCGGCAATGCTTTCAGCATTTGCTCATATCTGCCATCTTCTGCTAGATATGGATTGTCATCTAACCTAGCAGGAATAAATCGCCTAGAAAGCCCATCAGAGCCTCTGTAAGCCAAGTTTGGAGGGTGAGGGTCTATATATCGCTTCTTGACCCAATACGACCCTACACCATCTGGGTTTGCCGTACAACGCATATACGGAACTATCTCAGGATCTGTCGTTCTTAAACGAGATGCTAAGTAGTTCCATGAAAATTCTGTAGGTAGATGTGTAATCTCATCAAAGCCTATCCATGAATATGCTTGACCTTGATAACGATACACATCTGCATCTCTTTCCAAGAAACCAAACTCTATCTTTGCTCCGCTTGGAAAGTTCCAAAGCTTTTCTACTTCTCGGTACTTTGCACCCTTAAAAGCTTTGGGATATAATTCTCTTGTCTTGTCTATGAGTTCTCTAAGTTCTGGCATAGACCTTCTTAGTATTAATGCTCTGTGTTTTGATTTATGAGCATATCGGAGTGGATCAACAATCATTGCATATGATTTACCACCACCTGCTGCACCACCATACAATACATCTGTTTCGCCTGCAGCTAAGAAATCTTCTTGAGGACCTACATTAGCTTTGAATATTACATTCTTGTCTGCTTCTTGACGTAAAGACTTAGGTAAGGCTGCAAGCTCTTCTTTGCTGAATACTCCATCTTCTTTTAGAGCTTCATTAGTTTTTTGTATAGATTTTTTATATCTATCTACTTTAGCTTGAGCACTTTTTAGTTTCTTTTGCTTTTCTCGTACTGATCGTTTTGCAGCCTGTTTAGCTTTTGTTTCTGAATGGTAATTATACCCTTTGCCCTTAGAACCTTTAGCTCTCCCTGTCTTTTTCTTGGGAGTTCCATCTTTCTTTAATATAAAGTTTCCTTCAGCATCTGTAGCATAGTTCTCAGGATTTAATTCCCAATCTTCTTTATTCAAAGTTTCTTTTCTCTATTATCTTCTTTAAACCTACATGACTGATTGATCTTCCTGTCATGTGTGATAAATAAGCACTCCCATCTCTAAGTGATAAAGTTTTATCTTTTATCATGGGTACTATAGATTGTAATACTTCTAGTTCTTCTGGTATTTTATCTAGCTTAGTATTATCTTCTTTGTTTAATTTATAACCAAATGGTATTGTACTACTCGACCTCTTCATAATCACCATCTATAATTGTTTCTTTTTTAGTCGGTAATATAAACAATCCACTTGTATCATTTACATTCACATCTAGTGTATCTTTTTTACCCAATCCAACTCTATCTAGAATCGTTTGAGCTGCTTGTATTCTTACATTAGCTTGTGGTATTGGTTGCGTTGAGTCCATAATGTCTACAAGCTTCATAGCTGCTTTGGGTGCAGACTGTGCTAAGATGCCTGTAGCTATATCAATAATCTCAGATCTTAAAGCTTTCACAACTGCAGGATAGCTAGATTCCGAATATCCTGCTAGTTGTGCAGCTTTTTTCGGATCACCTCCTGTAGTTGGTAAGTGTTTAAGGAATAGTTCTTGCTTCTCTGTAAGTTCTTTATTCTTCATATCCTATATTATACACCTATATTATAAGTTTGTCAAGTCTTATTCTAAAATAATATAAAGAAAACTTGACAAATTGCTAAATTAGATGTATAATAGATATTAGTGTCCCCCCCGTTATATAGTTATATCACTCATCCTACCTTATTTGTCTCCAACCCCTCCCCTTTGAAGCACTTTAAAGTCTGCGACTCAATCTGGTTTACAATTGATTTTGGCTCAAAATGTATAAGATTTAATATATATAGGGGGGGTGGGGGGTGGCAACCTGCCCCCATAACTTTAAAGACTCTAAAGAGTCTTAAAAGTTCTATAAATTTATTAGACTTTTAGTCTAATAAATTACACACACACGCTTTGAAGACTTTTAAAGTCTTCGGAGACTTCAAAGCTGTAAACCTAGTTTACAGTTTGAGAGATTTCTAAGTCTTTAAAGAAACTAAGAGTTTCTTTAATATTTACTTATAAGTCTCAAAGACTTATAAGAATTTTAATCGTAGATTAAATAGGGCTAGGAAGCTTCAAAAACTTCGAAATTCAAAAAGGTTTTAAAGTTTCTAAAAGAAACTTTAAAACCTTTTTGGGCTAGGTATTCTCTCTTGAATTATGTGAAAATGATAAAAAAACTAATAAGACCTAAAGGGATTATTAGTTTTTTTATCTTTATTTTCACAATTCAAGGAGAATACCTATGGCTGACTTTTCAAACATCGACTCAAATCGAATTGCTTCGAAGAAGCAAATCTGGGCTGTAGCAAATAGATTTGCTACCTTGACAGCTTCTGACAAATCTGAAAGATTTGGCAAAGTGAAAGTTTTCAACGCAATTTTAAACTCTTTACATGGTAAAGAGTGTAAATTGACTCATGGCGACATTCAAAAGTATTTTGAATGTGAAGTTGTGCCAAAAGAAATTTTGGCAAGAGTTCAAAAGCCTTCTTCGAAGGCTTCAAAAGCTAAAAAGGTTTCTTCGAAACCTGTTGCCAAGAAAACTGTAGCAAAGAAGGTTTCAAAGAAACCTACTTTGACAAATCGAGTAGACTCTTTAGAGTCTAAACTTGACCAAATCTTAGAAGCTTTAGCTTCTAAGTAACCTTCAAAGCCTAGTAGATATTTATTATCTACTAGGCTTTTTTATTTTTTTTTATTAATTTATACACAAAAATGTTTTGATAGGCTTGTATAATATATATTTCTATATTATAATCTTATAAACTTTGATGGAGTTTTAAATATGAAATATAATACTGATGATAGATTAATGATCCATGTTGATAATGAAATCCCTAGAATAGGATCTGGATATAGAATAGTTGATATAGCTCAGATGGGTTGGAAGTGGGTTAAATTAAAATCTATTCATGATGATCCTAGATTGATCTCCACCCAAAAGATCAAGAGATCTGTATGGGATAAGATTAAAGTAATCAAACAGTTAGGCGGTGATAATGTATAAATCTGAAAAATTAGAAAAAGTAAATAGTTTATCTAGGTCTGAAACTAAAAGACAAAAGAAAAGAATTAGATCAAAAGCTAGACAGCAATACAAAAAACTTTGTAATCAATAACTTAACTTTGAGGATATAATATTATGAGAGAACTTATTGAGCTTATGGAAAAATCAAAAGCTGAAAGCCTTGAAAGACAGAGAGTTTATCTAACTGATTTTATGTTAGACTTAGCTTCGCATCAAGATGAGAATAATAATCCTTTAGATATATTAATTGCCGTTGAACAAGAGCATCAAGATACTGAATGGGATTTTGATTAATAACAAATAAATAATAATAATAATAAATAATTAATATATTTTAATTAATTTTTAAAACACATTCACTTGTGAATGTTTTAAAAATTAATTAATTATAAATGTTGTGATGGAGTCCGATATGGCAAATGCAGATAAGTTAGCGAATGTTACACATATTAGATATGAGCCTTTTTTTGGTGGTAGTACAATAGTTATGACTATAGATGATGCTAGAGATCAATTTGGTTGTCTAGTAGAGGCTTTGCAAGGTTATTGTTCTGATGGTGCAGTATTTGCAATGGATAAAAATGGTGAAGATATATTTATTGAGTGGGAGTAATAGATTATGTATAACAATCATGCGATAAAATGCCAAGAATATGCTATGCAATCCGCAGATAATTTGATGAATGTTGCTATGCTAGTTAGTGTTAGCATACAACAGAATTGGTTGTCATGTGGTGATCAGCTAAAAGATGTCAAGGAAAATGGTATTAATTCCAAGTTTTTGTGGGGAGTTAAATCAAAGACTTATAAGTACTTGAATTCTAATAAGCATAAGTTATATAGCCAAGTGTTAGCTATATCGAATAGTTACAAATCAGATGATGCTAAAGCATATAGTCTTATGAAAGTATTTCTAAGAATTGATGGACTAGCTTTAGTTAAAGCGGGATTTTTGTGTCAATTGACTATGGGATTAGTTGGCTGTATGGATATTCATAATATTAGAATGTATGAGATAGATCCTAAGACACTTGTCTTAAATAAAAATGTTAAGACTATCAAGGGTTTAGAGTCTAACAAACAAAAGATTGAAAATTATATTAAACTATGTCATAAGTATGGCACTGAAAATTTATGGAATGATTGGTGTAACAATCTAGCTACTAAGTCTAAGAGTTGGAGAGACGGCAATCATGTTTCGGAAGTTCACATTAACTATCTATTGGGAGTATAGATGATATGACAATTAACTATTGGATAAGTAGGGATAAAGTAGATGACTGTTTTGTATTAACAACAGATGCACCACACTTGACTTTACTATTTGAAAACTTTGAAGAGTTATCTTTTTCTACCAAAGAAAAGGTTTGGGAATTTATTACAACTCAGCGACAATTTTATAAGAAGTGTGAACACACTATAACATGGAGAGCAGATGATCCAAAAGATGATGATCTTTATGATGTGGACTATGAAAAGGGTATTGATTTGGCATATCAACCACAACTAGACCATGTAGCACTTAAATGTTTAAAGGAGAGAGATAATGATAAGCGATAATCAAAGATTATTAGTAGCAAGAGAATTAAAATTAAATGAATTAAAAACTAATACTACAGATTATATTGTAGTAGGTGATACTATTGGTGATAAAACTATTACTGAAATATGGTGTACTAGTATTGGCACTGTTCAGTTTAGTATTGATAATGATGGTTTGTTCTTATCATATCCAGAACTAATAAACTTAATAAAGATAGAAGAAATAAATAAAAGCGAGGAAGAACAACAAGATGAAGATTATTTGGAAGGTGTCGTGGCAGAAGAAGAATATGAAACAATGAGACAAATTGCAATGGATAATGGAGAACTATAATATGAGTGGATATATATTATGGGTAAATAGTATTGATCATTATTATGATACCTATGAAGAAGCCTACGATGCTTCATTTGAATGGTTTAATAAAGGTTTTGACGATGTAACTATTGAGGAGATAAATGATGCAAGGTGATTATAGATTATTAGTAGCAAGAGAGTTATTTGATGGTTTAGATACAGCAACAGTAGATATACTTGAGTTTAATTTTCCGTATGCTAAGATTAAAGCGACGATACAAACTTTTCGTGGTGATTTCTTTGAACAGTTTACTAAGTTAGATAGCTTTCATGTTCGTGATATGCATAACTTATCTAATGATGGTGAAAAAGTATGGCACATGGAAATAAAATTTAATAAACTTTTTGAAGAAGATATTAAAAACTTTAAAGATAAATATATTGGAGAAGGATCATGAAAACATATATCCATGTAAATCAACACATTATTAAATCTAATTTAAAGAATGGTGAAAATAAACCTGCGATTACAGTAAAGACAAGTAAATCAAATACTTACTGTCATAAAGCTATAGTCAAGGGTGAGGTAGAAGTTATACAATCTACTACTGATAAACCTATATTATCTTGTGGTGCTAGAATAGTTATGGTAACACATGATGAAGTTGAAACAATTATATATTAATTATTAAATACCTTATAAGTTTTTAAAACACATTCACTTGTGAATGTTTTAAAAACTTAATAAGGTATGATTGTTGTTGTTACGAGTAGGGAATAGAAATACTAGAGGATTACAGCGTAAATCTAGGGCTTCTGAGCCGTATCCAAGCTGTGAAAGTAACAAGGCTCTTTGGTAGTTTAAGCCTTCAAACCGAAACTACCGCTTGACTTTTGTTTTAAATTATGATATAATACCTTTTAAATTATTTAAATTTCTTGGAGAATATTATGAAAAATGTTATTTATTTTGTACCAAATGTATTAATAAGTGTATTAGTTTTTATATTCTTTAAACTTAATAAGTTTAAAAGAAATAAAAATAAAATGTTTGGAAGATCATTTATTATTCGTAAGCGTAAAAACTTACAAAGAAAATTTAGTTTTACAAAAGGCGAATGTTTTTATGTTATGCACATAGGATTGTGGGCTATTAATATGGAACATAAACAAGGAAGATCAGTTAGTTTTAAAAGTATTAAAGATGATGAAGGCAAAGAAACAATAGATTAATTTAAATTAACCCTTAACCAAAAGGAAAATATTATGACTAATGTAACTAATATGTTTACAAACAATGAAGATGTAAGTGTGTTAAGAAATAATGGCTATGGCTCTGCTAATTTTAATATAGCTACCACACCATTAATGTATGATACAGGTACAGATACATTAAATATCAGTAAGAAAAAAGTTATATATCGTACAGATACTGGTGTTGAGCTAGGTGTTCATGGTAAAAATTATAAAGCAGTAGCACCTAAACACATGATAGATACTACTAGAAGTATCTTAGAAAGATCCGACTTAAATCTTACTAATGTTACTGAAGATATTGCAACATCTCATGATGGTAGCAGAACTTTTGTTAGATACAATATGCCTACTCATGAATATACTACTCCAGATGGAGACACTGCTTCACTTCAGTTGTTAGCAACTACTTCATTTGATAGTACTTTTCCATTCTTAATTAGTGTTGGTGCATTACAAAATGCTTGCTTGAATACTCAGATATTTACTGACGGCACAGTATGTTTGTTTAAATCTAAACATACACAAGGGTTAGATATTAATCATGGTGCTAGTGTTATATCAAAAGCTTTAGATGTATTTGAAAGCGAGCGAGAACTATGGACTAAATGGCACAATACTTCTGCTATTACTTGGGAAGTGTTTGAAATATTTGCTAGAACAGTTGGTTGGAAATCTGCTTTACCACATATTGCATCATGGACAGGTGAAGGTACTTTATATAATCATGTTTCAAGTGAAGTTCCAATGAATAAAAACTTTCAATACTTATGGAAAGTTTATAAAGAAATATATTCTAAAAAATTAGGTAATAACTTTTGGGCAGTTTACAATGCTCTTACGGACTGGTCTAGTCATGCACCAATAGGCAAAAGACAAGACCCTAAGAATATTGCATCTGTATTAAATCGAAGACAACAGACTGTAAGAGATACTATCAGTCGAGTAGATTGGGGGATAGCAGTATGACATTTAAATTATTTAATAAAACATTAGC
>Ga0209232_1000214_pt1 | contig 36997 bp, 51 predicted proteins | sample ETNvirenome_2_60_FD_184066 | JGI IMG/M metagenome (GOLD analysis project Ga0209232, IMG submission 184066) | Marine viral communities from the Pacific Ocean - ETNP_2_60 (SPAdes) (version 2) | ecosystem: Environmental > Aquatic > Marine > Oceanic | place: Pacific Ocean | collected 2013-06-22
GAGCTTCTGAAAGAGAACGCCATTGGGTACATCATAGATGATGAGAAGTTCTGGCAGTTTGAGGTAGAGGATGAGACTGTGGAAGAGGTACTGGACAAGCAAACACTTTGGGATGTTGCAGATGAGGAGGAGTAGTCTTTAAAATTTTAGGTAGCATATAATCCTAATAATCAATAACTTGCGGGGTAGTTGATGTTAAAAAGATGTGGAAGATGCAAAACCAAAAAACCAATACAGGACTTCTATAAGAATCGTCAAAAGAAAGATGGCAGACAAAGTAAATGCAAGGTGTGTCAAAAGAAATACCACAATCGTAACTGGTACAAAAAGAATAAGAAAAAAATAATAGAAAAAAATTATACTAGAAAAGCAAGAGTGAAACGAGCCAACTTTAAAAAAATATTAGAACTGTACTTTTCAAAAGGATGTGTGGATTGTGGTACACAAGACCCACGAGTTCTGGAGTTCGATCATGTTACAGGAATCAAGCGTAGTATCAAACATCAGAGAGGTGCAGGAGTTGGGTATCTAGTTCGTAACGGGTACAAGTGGAGTACGATTAAGAGGGAGATAGAGAAGTGTGTAGTCAGATGTCGTAACTGTCATCAGATAAAAACATTTAAAGATTTTAAGTACCATACAGACGTTCAAGATATTATAAAAGAATATGAAGAAAATTTGGAACTTTACAATAAGGATGAGCGTTACAGGTGTACAGTATGAAAGAAACAACAATAAACAAACAACTTAAAGACAAACTTGAGATACGTTATGAGTATCATGGATTCAATGGCGAGAGATACGTCAAGGTACCCATAATGTATGATCCCGATACAGGATACACATACGACATTGGAGATATATACGACATAAAAGGAGATGATGATGTTCGCAACACTGAACAAGTTAAAGTACAGGATTAAACAGGATATAAAACGTGTGGAAGAACACTGGGAGACTAACCCTAGTAATGACTATTACTTTGCAGAGATATGTGGACTAAGGACTGCCTTAGACCAGATTGCAAGAGCAGAGGCTGAGGAGTTGACAGCGTTAGATAAGTGGGCTACACAAAACCAAGAAGAGGAAAGGAATGAACTTACAACTAGGAACAGGGCAAGAGGTTAGCATACATAAGGTAGAGTCTGTGGAGATAGAAGAGACTACCGAGTTAGATTCTCTAAACCCTCATAATAAATACTTTAGAACGATGCATATCAAAACAGAGTCTGGTGAGACTATCGAGATCACACTGTTCTCTAAAGATAAAGACGTACTCGAGTACAAGGATTAATTGATGACACGGGGCAGGTACAAGGTCGGTTATATTTCACTCCATTTGTTTCCGACCGCTCACAACTACACATCTTACTTGCCCCGTCCTCCCTACATACCAAAGGAACTTATATGCTAGACATACAAAAGATATATGAAGACTGGCTAAGGAAAGGCAATGAACTGCATCGAAAGAAAAGGTATCAAGGGAAAGAGACTTGGTTTCATGCTTCTTCAAGTGGGATGTGCATGAGAAAACATTACTTTCAACACGTTGCCAACGTAGAGCCTAAAGAAGTAGATGATAATACCATGAGATTGTTCAGACTTGGAGACTTGGTTCATGGAGATATACAGGAGGCACTAATAGATTATGCAAGTCTTAATGGTTCTCAGATAATGATAGAACGTGAGATACGATTGCCTGAGGTAAATGTAAGAGGTTTTCTAGATGTAATCATCGTAGAGGATGATGCACTGTACGACATCAAGACTTGTAATGCTTGGAAATGGAAAGGACTGTTTGGTAGGAAGCCTGACCCTGAGCAACCCGTCAACTATAATATACAGTTAGGAACTTATGGTTGGTGGTATGAAGAAGAAACTGGGAACAAATTAAAAAAGTTGGCGTTACTATATTATAACAAAGACAATTCAAGAATGAAGGAGAAGGTTATTTCTAATTCATTTATAGACATAGCAAAACAATATTGGACAGATGCTAACAAGATATTTAAAAAAGGAAATCCTCCAATAGAACTGGGAGTTGCACCAGTGTACAAATGGGAATGTAATCCCAAGTACTGCAACTTTTATCAGGTATGTGGTGGAGGACTAAAAGAGAAAGGAGATGATCTATGAGCGATCAACAACCCGATTGGGATAAGATAACCGAAGGTAAAATACGGCATGGTATTGCAGTAGAGGCTTTTGGTAAAGGCATGGAGCTTAACGAAGACAACATGCGATTGATGGAGCAGTGGGTGCAGTTTATCATTCACGGCTACGATGGTATCAAGGACATACTGGAGCAGAAGAAGGCTCTTAGCAGTGAAGAGGTTAAGAAAGAGATTATTGATAAGTTTGATGGAGAGGTGGTAAAAGAAACAGATGAAGATTATGTTAAGAATGAAATCAATAAAGCTGTAAAAACATTGGGACAGAAGGACAAGAACAAAGTGCTATATCAGTTGAAGCAAGGCAATATTACTGTTGACAACCTTCAGGTTTGCCTAGAGAAAATTGAGGTAATGAAGCACTTTTAATTTTGATGGATATAGGAGATGCATATTACCCTGCTGACGAGAGTCAGTTTACAAGATCAGTGCCTACTGGTAGGTACACAGCTAGTATCATAGGAATGGAGACATCTGAAAATGTTAGGTTTGGTAGGTATGTGGCAGATGTATTCAAACCCGAATACGAAGTTGATGGAAAGGAACACCCTGAGTATGAATCATGTACTGTCAAGGACAATGGTGTGTTTCGCTACAAGAAGGTAGATGGTCAATTATACGAACATAGAAAGAACTGGGGCTTTGCTCAGTTCTTATCTATCATGCAACTCCGTAAGGATAAAGGACAGGGTGGGCAACTGCCCTTCCTTTATCTAGCTGACATAAAAGGCTCTAAAGTTTTGATAGATGTAACCATGAAAACATTTTATAATGATTTGGACTCAGAGGTTAGGTATCCTGTGGCAAGAACAATACAATTAATTCAATCTACGGGAGTGCCATTCTAATGGATATACTTACAAAGAAAGGACAGAAGTCACTAGAGTATGAAAGAGAAATGCTAGAAAGAATTAGGCAGAGTATATGTAGTACACATAAAAGCAACTCTATGTTGGTAGAAACAAACAAAGATACAGATGCTAAGGTAGATGGTGTAATTATAAAAGAAAATGAGTTGTCAGGTATCTTTGAATCTAAATGTAGAGACCTGAGCCTGATGGAGTTACGAAACTTTGGTTCTTGGCTTGTGACGTTTGATAAGATTATGGATGGCAAGCGACTTTCAGAAATGCTACGAGTTCCCTATCTTGGTTTCCTGTACCTAATCAAAGATCAGATTGTAATGTATTGGAAAATAACAGATGAATATGGGAACTTTTTGTTTGACTTTGACGTTAGAAATACAATGACACAAAAAACAATTAACGGAGGTATGGTCAAAAGAACTAATGCATACCTACCATTTAAAAGAGGAATAGAATTACTATGAGTAAATATATATGTACCGCAAAGATAAAGTACACAAGACAGGAAATACAGCTACATATTAATGCATTGAAGATGGCATTGGCAAACCCTGCACTTACGAACTATCGTGGTAGGTACGAAGCGTTACTAAAAGACATGAAAAGAATTAACAATGAAATGTTTGACAAGGAGAACGATGCTATGTTAAACATGGATAGGGGTGAACAGGAAGTAGAGTCATCGGTAGTACAGGATGCGTAAGACTACTAGAAAGAAAATAAAAGAAGGATATGAGTTTGTTGAGTACTTATATGAATGTCCAGATTGTGACTATGTTTACTGGGATGATTCAAAGAGGCTGTTTAAACAGTGTCCTAGATGTTTTGTAAAAAGAATCAATAACAGAATGAGGCTTGCATTATGAAAAATCCAAAGAATGTGAAACGTGGTAGAAGAGCACGACAACGAGGTGCGGAGTTACAAAGACAGGCTGTGCGTATGGCAAAGGATGCAGGTCTTGAAGCATATAATAGAGATAGAGGTGGGGCACAGCACGAACAGGGAGACATAGAAATAGAAGGTCATTACTATGGGTGCAAGAGGCGTACTCGCATTGCACAATGGTTGAAGCCTGAGAAAGAAGAAGAAGGTGTAGTCGTAAGAGAAGACAGGGGTAAACCTTACATTGTCTTAGACTACGAATACTTTGTAAATCTATTATCTATTATGAAGGAACTTGCAGAAGATGAGAAATAGTAACGAATTAAAGAAAAGAGGAATCATTGCTGTGTATAAAATGATGTTAAAAAAGAATATCATAAAACAAAACGGCCCCGCCTATCACAGAATGAGACAGCTAGAAAGACAATATATTAAAGAAACGAGGTGGCTCAGTGGACGGTCTAAGGATGACGACAGCGTGTCGTTTAGTTGGCTACAAGAAAAAGATCTAAACTGAGCCATCTCATAAATAGGAGATCAGCATGGCTGAATACAAACAAAAAGACGGCAGTTTTACACTGTGGAAAAACAAGTACAAAGAAGACGGCGACAAAAAGCCTGACTATACCGGTAACGGAATGGTCAATGGTAAGAAGCAACAGTTCTCTTTGTGGATCAATGAAGATGATAACGGGGATAGATACCTCTCCGGTCAGTTCAAAGACCCATATAAAAAGAAAGATAGCCCTTTTTAGTGCTGATTGATTATAAGGGGGCTACGGCCCCCTTATTCAATATGTTTTAAATAGGCAATACTTATGTCGAAGAATTTATTATACAGCGAAATACGGGAGAATAGAGGGGGTTTTTTAGTGCCAATGTTTGAAATTTGTAGTAAGACAGGAAAAAGCTGTGGTCATTGTGGTTTTTCAACTTACAATCCAGAAATTAGAGATTTTGATGGGGAGCAAAGAGAATTTTGTGGCATAGCCGGTAGTTATGATTCTAGAGTTTCTTCACTTCCAAGCTGTTGGCTTGAAATGACAAAGAGTCAACGGACAACATATACAAAAAATAAAAGATTAGAACTGCAAGCATTAGAGATAAGGAGTAAGTAATGGATATATTAGATGAGTTTCCAAAAGAACAGCGAGAGCTAACAAAAGAACAGGTTGAGGAAATCACTAAGATTATGAGAGACTTACAAAATAAATTTATATCACTTGATGTGTACTGGGAAAATCTAGGTGACTTCTGGAAAAAGCATGGGTTTCCAGAATGGGCTGAAGAGTTTTATGAAAGGGCTAAGGGTTAGCTCTTCTCTTTGCTTTGTTTATAATCCTTTCTGTAATTGCATCCGCATCGTAATCTTCATAACCTATTGGATTCTCAGAACCAAATGTTCTGTTGTAATCAAATATTAATCTTGTAGCTTTATTACTGTCTCCTTCTATAATAGCATCTTTTATATCTGACAGCCTTAATTGCTTTATTCTTTTAACATAAGCCTCTCTTTGACCCGGTGCAAACTTTCTTTCAAATCTTTCTAGTCCCCTTCTTGGGATTGTACCAAGTACAGGTGCTACATACTTAGGCATACGAAACGCCGCACCAAGACCATAGTCTTTCGTATCTTCAATAGTTCTTGTCATTGCACTCCATATCTTATCTAGGTCTTGCACAATGGCAGGCTTTCCTGCAAACTCTATTGCTCTAATTTTATTTTCGTTTGCAACTATATCTCCTATGATACCAAAAGCACCTACAGATGCAAATCGATCAACGTAATCATCTATTGTAAAATCTGACATGTCTATATACTGGTCGGCACCAACGCTTGACATTGGCGTACCTTTTGTCAGGTAAGGAAACATATACCTATTCTTATCATACACTTCACCCCCAGAAATCAACTCCGCTAGAGAGTCTCTTGCAAAACTAACAAACTCTCCACCAGCCATACCAGCCACACCAAGTCTTAACATGGGAAATAAATTACCACGAGATACCTCTGCCAGTAACTGCTCTCTTATCCAATTAAATTGCTTGTATCCAAACTTTTTAAAAAGGAAGAACGGTCTCCATCTAGGATCAAGAGAGACCAATGGCTCCGTCAATACATTTCTCTGTAACTGGCTATCTCTTGAGAACCTGTACATAGATTCTAATAATTGCCTTTCTGTCGGTGCCTTTCTATAATTATCAATACCTAATTCTTTCAAGGTGTTTATTGCCCATTCCCTCCTATTTATTCTTCTGCCACCAAGAAGTTGAGGGAGCTTGAATCCAGTATCCAGTAGAGCACTTTTTCCATTTGCAGTTTTTCTAAGGGCACCTATCCACTCCCTAGCCGCCGCCGCTGAAACTATCTGGTTGAATTGATTTACTCGTTGAAACCCACTCACTCTTGTAGTCATATCTGCAAACCTACTCATAAGTCTGTCTGTAGGTTCTAAGTTAGAAATCATCTGGAATACAGATAAGTTAGACACTCCAGATTTTCTTATTTCATTTCTGTATTTCTCAGAAGTAGACAGTTTATACATAGCTTTCATCAAAGGGTAGTAGCCAGTCCTCACTGCCGTAGAAATCATTGTCTGTGTAATATTAGGAATGGTTGCAAATCCAGAACCTATCTTAGTACCTATTTGAAAATCTACTATATCACTCCAAAAGTTCCTAGCGGTTGACGATTTCCAGTTATATGAAGGGTCTATTTCTATTTTATTTGTAGCTGATTTAAAAAGCTGATCAAGCAAGTCTGCTGAATTTTTAAACTGGGCTCCTTGATTTAAGTTTTGAGCGGCGTAAGCTTCTCTGCTTTGTTTTTTTAACGCCGCTATTCTACTATAAACAACTTCGCCTTTTGCTCCAAAGTTTTCTACAAAAGCAATACGAGTTGCTACTTGTTTTGCATATCTAGCTAAAACTAATCTTGCATCACGTTCCATAAACTGCTTAGGTATTTCAACGCCCTTCCTTGCAAACTCAAGATTTTTTGCTGTGCTACTAAAGTGTACGGTCACAGCATTGTTTAAATCATAAAAGGCTTGAGCTAACTTTTTGTTTATTTCTATTTGCTGTGTTCTTGTTCTCGCAACTTCTTTTGGCTTAATATTAGCCATATCCTTTAATGCTGAAACAGTAGCAGGGTCAAATTCATTATTCTTAACATACTCACCGATTAGTTTTTGAAAGTCTTTGTTTTTAGCTAATGATCTATCAAATGCTAACGATGAATTATCTTTAGCAACTTTTGCAATGTCTTTATTGAAAATACCTAAAAATTCAGGTTTTATCATGTGAGGAAAATAAAAGCTTTCTTTTGGCCCAAGATTTATACCGGCATTATTTGACAAGTCCCAGATGTTTTCAAAAACTTTTCTAACTTCTCTAACCTGTTCAAAGTCAGGTAGGTTTTTATTTTTTGAATCTGCGTACCTAGGGTCTTCAAGTTTATCTGATAAAGCTTCAGCTTTCTTAATAAATTGTTTCTTTTTAAACCATCCACCTTTAAAAACATCAGCACTTCTAAACTGCTGTATAAACTCACCAGTCAATGTTAGCTCTCTGGTATTAAAATTATCCATATCTCTAAAAGACAATGTTTCTAACTGTGTAGTGCCCCTATTCTTAGTTTGCCTGTAAAACTTAGGTAGCGTAGGCAAGACCCTATCTATTAATCTCTGCTTTGGAAGCAAGCTCCCTTCCCATCCATTTGCTTCTAATGTCTTGGTCAGATCTACAATTCTTTTCTCATGCCTTAGTTCATTAAGGAGCTTTAACCTTTCAATACCAGTAAGATTATTCAGTGAATATCTGTTCTTCGCACCCTCTGGTAATTGTTTTATTCTTGAACTGTCCATGTACTCATTGAATCTTTTATCATTTATACCCAGTTCTTTTTGAATGTTTTTTATCTGCTTGTTTCTACTTATAGCCAAACCTTTTTCTGTTCTAGCTTTACTTTTTCTACGAAACAATAATTGATCAAACTGATCGTAATTAATTTTATCTTTCTTTTGAGTAACTCTATTTCTTAAAGTTACCTGTTTCTTTTTATCATTAAATCTCAACTGATCAAATTCTGTTCCGTTTCTATCAACAAAAATTTCTTGACCCTCTTGAATCTCCCTAACTGACTTTTCTTTTTTTCCGCTTTCTCTTTTTAATCTTTCCTCCAGTAAGTACCTAGATGTAGTCTCTGCATCCATTGCACTTTCATACTGCTTAGATTTTATAGCATCAATACCTTTTTTTGCGTACCTCAAGGCCGCCTTCTGTGCAGTGAGTCCACCAATGACACCCGCCGCATGAACGTACCCCTCTAGGTTAATATCTTCTCCGCTTAATACTGGTGCAAGTGTACCAAACTCAGCGGTTTCTACAGCCTTAACTGCGAGTGTCTGAGTAGCAGGATTTAATCCTTTTAGTGCTGATCTTACTATTGGCCCAGTGCCCGCTGTAACAGCACCAAGTGCTGTGCCCTTAATTGTTTCTTTTAACGCTAGGACTTCATCAACATCACCAGTCTCAATCTTTGACATCTCAGCAGTTGCTATCCCTTGATAGAACCCAAGGCCAGTTGCACCAGTCGCACCTTCAATCAATGCCCTATGCACAACTCTAGGGGCGGCCTGCTCTACAGCTTTTTTTGCTACTCTAGGTGCAACTCCACCGTCAATCATTAATTGGATAGCTTTATTTGGAGTATTACCTAATATTTCTTTCACCGCAAGATCATCTAGTTTTTTTGATACGATAGTACCTGTAGCCGTTTTTGACAAACCTTTCTTCAGAGCTTCTTTTGCACCAGATTTTAATGCTTGCTTTGCGGCGAATCCTCCAATACCACCACCAGCCGCCATTGTTGCAAAATCTAATGGCTGTATAAATGATATAACAGTAGCACCTATATCTTCTAGCATATTTGGTTCGTACTTACTAAGATCAAACCTTTGATCACCAGATACTATCTGCTCTGACAAACCGGTAATACTTCTATTGTAACCATCCTTAACCCAGTTTGGTAGCCAATCTCCGGGTATAAAACCATACAAGGTTTCATCTTCTGTAGAGGCTTTTAGTTTGTTTGTTTCATTTAAAAATTCTGCCGTATATGCATCTGGATCAAACTTGTCATTTACAGGGTCAGAGTCAGCTTCAAGATAATCAAACGCCTCGTATAGTCGGTTTATATTTTCATTAGAAACAGCATCTGGATTGCTGTATGCAGAGTTTAGTGCGTTTGAAAAAGAGCTAAAAGACTCTGGCTTGGTAGGCATAATTAAACTTCTGTTTTAGACTGAGGGGCTGTAGAAAGTGCCTTAAATATTTGCTTCAAGCGTTCTTTTGAAATACCACTAGGGGTAGCCAAGTTAGAATAAAATTCATCTGTAAAAGATTCGTCTGTAAAATTACCAGTGTTAGGATCAATGAACTCACCATAAGCTTTTTTAATTTTATTTGATATCTTATCAATACCTTTTTGAATTTGTTTTTTTGTAAAATCAGGATTTGGACTACTATCAGCCTCTCTCATTCTATTCATTAAATTGTTCAATTTATTTAAATCTTTAGCATACCGCCTACCTGTCAATGGATTTTTTAAGTAGTTACTAGCTTCACTTATACTCTTAACATCAAAAGAACCAGCTTCTTGAATTGGAGTAGATATGTTTTCTCCTAATTTTAAAGTAGTGTCAACAGGGGCAGGAGCAGGATCTCCTTGTTGCCCTGCGGTAGCTGAAGGCAAGTTAATCATAGGCATGCCAAGCTCTATTTTTTCTTGAGTTGAAAGACCGGGTACAGCTTCAGTAGCTGGTTCCATTGCTCCGGCCTCGTAAGGTTCTTTTGGATCAGAAAAAACTTTATCTAAATTTTTACTTACTTCATCATTTACCTGAGCAAGATTTTCTTCTGTCGGCTCGACAGTTGGAAAAGCCGAACTAGCATAGAAGGACTCTTGAGTTTCTCCCCTTGGTAATAAAGCACCGAAAGGAGTTTTGTTAAATTCTTTCCTAGCTCTATACTCTGCCTCTGTTTCAAGTTTGTAACGAGGTTTGTTTTGCAAGATTCTTATTTTTTCTTTTTCTCTCTCTATTCTATCTTCGATTGGTACATTACTAATTTTACTTGTAATAGCAACAGTAGGAGATGCTTGCTCTTCTCTTAAATCTTCTAACACTTTTTCTGCTGTTACAAGAGCATTATAGTCCATCCTTCCAGAAGACCCAAACATAGTTTCCCATTCTTGTGGAGGTACGAAACCTTTATTGATGCGATTAATTTCTTTGTTATTTAATTGCTCTATGCTGTACAACTGTTTCCCTATTTGAGAAAGAGGATCTATATCAAAATCCTTGTTTATAGAATTTAGTTCGTCTTTTATCTCAACGGGACTTATTTCTTTATTGCCAATCTTACTTCTTACAGCAACAAACCTATCTTCTAAGTCGTTCTTTTGGGTAGATAAAGACCTAACAGTATCCATAGCACTAACGTCACCAATGCTCTCGTATATTTTTAATGCTTGATCATATTGACCACGAGAAACAAAAGCATCACCAGTACGTCTTATAGCATTATCGTCTTCTCTTTTTCTTTCTTCTAATTTTTCTAACTGCCTTGCCTTTTCTCTTGCCACTCCTTCAAGTTGAGTTTGCTTGCGAAATAAATTATTAATATTCTGCTGAGCTATATCACGCTCTTCCTGTCTTTGCCTGTATGCACGATCTTCCTCGTACCTTTTCTCTGCAAGTTGTTGTCTACCAAGTGCTAACTGATTCTGTTGGAATTGATTTACATAACCGGGGAGGTTATCTAAAAAGTCTGCAAGAGGATTGTCGTATTGGCCGGGAGCCATACGCTGTCTTCTGCTATATATACTTCTAGGGCCGTTAGCCATTGTTATCCACCATTATCCAGTTACCCACTCACTACCAGTCCAGACATATTTTCTTCCATCAGCACCCTCTCTTATCCAAGATGCATTAGGCACACTACTTGTCGGAGGACTCGTTGGTGGCTGTTTTGGAACAGAGTCGGCTACCTTAAATTCTGCACCACCAGCTATAAGATCAGCCGCAGTTCCTTTTACTTGAGACTCAAAAGCCTTTGCCTCATCTGCTATTCCTTGATCGTAAGATTGTTGCATGCCTTCTACCGCTTGAGATATGGCACTTTGACCAGCTCCAAATCCTGTTCCAGCACTAGCAAGTCCTTGACCTCCAGTCATTCCCAATAGGCTTTGACCTAATTGTTCAGCACCTCTGGTAATGGCCGATGTATCACGAGCTTGAAACAAAGCTTCTTGTTGCGGAGTAAGCTCAAAACCCAAAATGTTTTCTAGGGAACTAGACTGAGGAGTTGATGTGCCCGCACCAACACCTGCACCCATACCCACTCCAGACTCTTCATCAAAGTCTTCTATTACTGTTCCGCCTTCTAAATAACCAATCAGTCCACCATCTTTCATACCAACTGAAGGAGAACCTCCAAGGACTGTTAAGGGGCCAACACTAACATTTGCATATTGGGGATCTGCAAAGCTAAACAAGCTTTGAGTACCGCCATAACCAGTAACGCCCTTACCCATAATAGCCTTACTGATACCCTCTTGACCAGAGGATGTTAATGGGTTATACTGCCCATAAAGTCCACCACCGGGAGTTAATCCTGCTGTTGCACCAGCCATTAAACCTTGTCCCAAAGCTCTTTTTCCAATACCTCTTGTAAAGTCACGACTAGCCTTTTCTACGTCTCTAAATGATTGTTGTCCAAATACAGTACCACTTGTGTTTACATCCCTTGATTTTCCAGCTCCTAATTTTTGACCTATTCCTTGACCAAGTGCGGTACCCAAAGCAACGCCAGCAGGGCCAAGTCCTATGGCACCGCCAACCAATCCCAATCCAGTTCCAAGAACGCTACCAAATAAACCACCTTTCTTTTGTCTATCAGCTTCTCTTCTTTGTGCCCGCTCTAACCTTTTTTGATCTTTCTGCATTTGTAATGCACGGGCTAGTGCGGCCCCACCTGCTGTAGTCTGTCCACCAGTCTGCATCATCTCCATTAGACTGGATGTTTTACCCATGTCAAAACCAGTCATGTTTGGGCCAGAAGAAACTGGCATATAACCTTTTGATTTGTTAGAACTGTTATACATGGTGTGATTCCTTTGAATTTAATAAAACTTTTATCATAATATAAAGATTATATTGTTACGATTGTCTTCCATACTGACGTTATTATAAAATGACTCTCATCTTGTATTATATTAGAATTATCTGGGTTTAAACCTATTTGTACTATTTCATTAGCAGACACTTTTGGAACAGCGTTCCAATCAGACATATTTATTGTGACAACTGCATCGTCTTGCCAATTACCCTGCACTGTTGTATCGTAATCAAAAGTTGCAACGGTAGAAATTCCTTGCCCACTGTCATTGTCTGCTATTTTTTCTATAGTGAAAACAATATCAGTAGATGCGGAATCCATTTCAGGTATTTTAATAAGTATCTTATGACAGGTCATATCAAAAGGGGTTAAAAAAGAAGTCCTAGGCTCAGGTGAAGCTATCTGTTCCGCTGTGCCCTGCCAAGGTATATATATCTTTGTTGCGGGTAAGTCATCTGTAAAATTGTGGCAAAACATTCTATAGTCTACAAATGATGATTTATATTCTAATCTTGAGTTTACTTGTAAGTTATCAACAGTAAGCTTGCCCTTTTCGTGTTTGTTTTGACTGCCGTGCATATCAGAAGTCCACAGCTTACCACGTTCTTTTCTGTATCTTGTAAGCGTACCACGATTTCTAAAATACAGCACCTCTTCACCTTCTCTCATAGACTGAACAGAAGGCTGTTCTCTTACAACTCTAATCTTATCCTGTTTTCTGTTGGCAATAAATCGGGTAGTCCTATCCATCAAGTACCTTTCTTGTAGAGAGTTCTATATTCTACTGCAATATCATTAATATATACTCTTACATTTGAACTGCTAGTGTTAAGACGGAATGAGGCTTTGTTGCACACCACTGGTGATTGAGGTGTTAGTTTTGCATTAGCCCAATTTGTAGCTGAGGCACTAACAGTACCCCCTAAATCATGCTCATTGTTATCAGCTTCTAGCAAAGTAAAAACATCAGTCAAATCCACATTAGACTTATAAGTAATATAAATAGCATATATTTTTTTAACTTGATGAATATCCCCAAAACTCAATGCTTTTGTTTTGAACTTTGCAGGTGCCGGAACTACTGTCCTATTTAGTTGATATATGTCAATCTGACTACCGCTATCGTGAGCAATCAATGTGTTGTTACTTTCTGTATCTACTGAATTTGTAAGACCGTCATTTGAATCAAGTACAAAATCACTAATAAGCGTGAAGTTTCCTTTTTTCAAATCACACATATAGGCATCCCCATCATTATCAAGGCTTTTTACTACAAAAGCCATAGACTCTTGCTCGTCATATATGATACCCGTAGTTCCCCCAACATGACTATTCCAATCACTGTCACTAATTTTATTTTCTCTTAGGTTTGTTATAGAAGACCCATTGTATAAATACAAGCCCTGTCTATTGGCCCATATTACGCCATACTGAGTCTTTTTTACCGCTTCTGGATGCAATACACCCTGATACTTTTTACTGTCCTCCAAGAACCAATTACGGTCATCACCAGCTATATTTATAATATCTAAACTTTTGTTCTTGTAGGCTAACAACCTATCTGCATACGCCTCTATTGCAACGTACACATCTGCATCGCCTTTAGCCGCCTCTATAAAATTAGTAGAAGGAAATGTATCGTACCTGTTAGGCATGGAGTACATTATTCTATCTGGGTAAGACCTCAGTGTTGCATCTGCTTTGGTCTCACCAGTGTCTTCATCTTTCATTGTTACATTACACACAAACACTCTGTTGTTTGCAACTACTGCATCTTTCCAATGTTCTCCAGAGTCACCAAATGCATTACTAAATATACTAGAACTGAATCCATTTATTACTTCATAAGTAATAAAACCTAACTCCTTAATACTAAAGTTATTGGCAACGGTTCTATCTGGGCATGAATAAAAACTACCAGAAAGAGTCAGCGTTTCCCCAGAGCCAGTTGCGGTAGCATTGGAAGAAATTGTTATAACATTTGAAAGATTATTAGCAGTCGTAATAGTTGCCCCATCAGGAATACCTGTTCCAGATATGGACATTCCAGCTACGGCAAGATCATTTGAAGTGTTTGTAATATCAGCACTGCCATCTGTTACATTTCCAGTCAGTGTTTCGCTAATATTAGACCAAGATGTGTACTCGTCAGATAGCTTTACCCTACACCCTTTTCCAAGGTCAACGTCTAACAACATAACATACTCTGAATCCGTACCTTGCTCTCTTATATAGATCCTGCCACCAGAAATCCTAGGATCGTATGGCCCAACTGTAGCAATATTTAAAGACAAAGACTTAAACTCATTTGCCTCTGACACAGTAAGGGTGTCTGAATAGGCAGATGGTAAAGACTCTTGATTACCATCGTACACAAAGGTTTGAGCAAATTCATAAGTACCACTTGCTATTAGCCCGTCTACGTCTGTTTCAGTTACTATAGAAACATTAAATCCTGAACCAGTAGTTAGGGAAATGGCATTGGAGCTGTCATTATCTTGATTCTTTTCAAAACTAGCCAATACTCCAACTGTTCCAGAACTAGATGCTACCTTACCATCAGTGGGCTTAGAAAGGTCATTATCTTTTGAAAAGTAATTCATATAAGAATTATCATCGTCAGACGAATTAGCACCTACAAAATGCCTTCTTTGTATCCAGCCATACCATTGAATCTTGCAATCGTTTTTATCAACAGTATCGCAACATCTTATAGAGTCTTCTACTTTGTAATACTTAACCTTAGAAGCAATACTGGTTGCTGATGAACGCAAAGTAATTGAGCTTAATTCCCATGTGCTAGAGTTTATGGAAAAGGTATCTATTGTATGATCTGACGGGCTAGACAAAAGCAACACTTGATCTCCCATAGAAGATCCTGTGAGGGTAGCACCCCAAAAATGTTGAGGTGGGTTCTCAACATTAAGAGCAATAGCTCTGTCAAAAATAATGTTATTGCCGTTTGTATCTACTACCCGATAAATACCTTGGCCCGCACTACTAATTCCATCTGCTGGAAAAGCACTAGCGGTCAGGTGTACAAAAGTACCAACAGGAAAAGAAGATGCGAGATTTTGTTGAGTGCCACTAACCTTATATTCTAACTCTATATATGAACTGTTGTTAAGCCTTGCTATAAATCCAGTAGCAGAACCTTCGCTGTCATCATCACCTGTAATAGAACTGGTTTGTGAAACAGTTACAGGATCTCTTGCAAAGTCTGTCTCAAAATACCCTAATCCATATCCGGGCTGTACCGTAGCTACGCCGGTTGCGAAAGTTAGGGTTTGATTTGTCTTACTACCCCCAGTCGTACTAACATCGCTTCCTCCGGGGCCGTCACCCAACTCAAAAGAGGTGCTACTTGTTACGGATTTTACAAATGAGTTAGCAGGTATTCCCGCACCAGCAGAAACGGTCATTCCAAGTACTATTCTTGTATTGGCATCATGTGCAATCGTTGGGTCGTTGTGGAAATCGCAAGTACTATCTGTAAAAGAAGTAGAATAAGTAGCAATTTTATTATTAGTACTGTTCCCCATGCTATACGATGGTTGTATGCCACCATAGATATTGAACATTATACCACTAGCCTCACCTACTTCATTGTCAGCAATATCAGCAATGTCCTTAACGGTGTTTAATCCACCGCTAAAATCATTTAATTGGTACAGTCTTTTAGGCACTATTTACCTTTGAATAATCCCTCTATAACGTCTGTTACAACGTCTACCATTTTTTCAAAAAAGATTTGTTCTTTTTCTTCAGATACAAAAGGGATGTCAATTTTTTTGTTGATTGCAGTAGCAATACTCTCCGACATCTCATCTGATGAAAGGTGATTCATTGCTTCTTCTTTCATTTTGTCTGCCTGCTCTTCTGCAAGCTTAACTAACATTGATTTAATATCCATTACTTTCTCCTATTTTATGATTCCAAATAAAACTGTTAATAAAGCCATACCACCCAACATATAACTACGCCAATTTTCTAAAGACCTTGTTCTACCATTAGCTATTTTTAATTGTTCTTTAATGTCTGGCAACTCTCTATTTAAAATAGTTTCTATACTGGCAAGTCTTTCTCTTATTTCGCCTCTGTAATCATCTACATTATCATGTTTTGATTTTCCAATGTAATTCATTTTAAAAGCCTGCCCCTCTTAACCTATCTACTTCTTTTTCAAGATATTTAATTCTTTGATTTTGTTTTATATCGGCAGGTATTTCTGCATTTTGGTTTTCTTTTGCATCAGATTCCAATCTACTAATATGTTCTTCATTAATACTTACCTGATATTCTAAAAAAGATATTCTTGAATTAAGTTCTCCATATCCATATACCATAGCCCCAATTAAAGCTATTGCTTGAATTAACATTGGCAATGAAATGTTTAAACTACTTGAATCTGATATAGGTTTAGTGTCTGCCATTTATTCTACTCATTGAACCTTTTAATTCCGATACCTGATTATCGAGGTCATTTATTTCTTTAGTAAGAGCATCAAATTTTCTATCCAGCTTATCGTCACTAGAGTTCCATCTTCCAATTAATTTAATGATCATACCTTCCATGTTCTCTAAAGTTTCTGATTGTCCTCTATTTTCTAATTTTAATTTTTCTAAAGCATCTTGTTGTGTTTCAGATTTTTTAGACAGAGACATTACAAGATATACAAACATTACACCAACAACGCCTATCATTCCTGCTTCGCCATATACTGCCATAAAATCCATTACTTTTTACCTCGTTTTTTCTTCCCCCAACTAAGTGGATTTAGGTTAAATTCTTTTTCATAAAATTTTACTTTTTCTGCCAACTCTTCTCTCTGAGCCCTTTCTTCCACGATATGTTTATTAAGTAAATCCCCAATTTGTTCATTCGCAACAACAATGCTGTCTTCAAGGTTTTTAATCCTTGTTTCAATCTGCCAATAACCATAGACCAATATTGCCACAAGAACACATCCTTGAGCAAGCCATTTAAGATTAATAGATACAATGGCATTATCATCAAGAACGGTAGCACGATAGCTTCTGGCGGTATCCGGCTTTCCACTCATTTCACCACATCTTCAAACTGGTGATGTATCCAACACCAATTAGATTCTTCATACACTCTTCCATGATAATAATGCAAGACTGAATCAATCCCCATTATTTCTATAAAAACTGTATTTGTAACTGTATCCTGAGGTGTGATTTGGTAGCTTCCTACGCTCCACCCGTGACTGCATCCTCCTGTCATAACTATACACAACAGGAGTCCCATAACTCGTACTAACAACTTCATAATCCTTTTTAATTACTTTTTTTATTACTTGACTCATAGCACCATCCACCATGCTATTGCAGTTTCTACCACAATATCAGCAAGCGTATTGTATGCCCACTTCTTTTTACTACCATAAGGTCTCCAGTTTTCTATGTAATACTCAAAAACTTCCCACAAGACACCTACAATAAATACACCCATGACACACCAGAAATCACTCCAGTGTAACCATTGAAAAATTTTACACAAGAAAGCACCAGCCGCTAAATGATAAGCTGTCCAACCGTCCAGTTGTCCGGTTTCCTTTTGCCAAGTTACTAAATCAGTTAAGGGGCTTTTCATCTTTGCTCTCCTTTTTAATCTCTCTGTCCTTCTTACCCTCTGTAAGCTATGCATACTGCTGTAGAATCTGTATGGTTCACAATGCCACTAAAGTTTCCATACAGTATTTCTCCGGGTATAAGATTAACAAAAGAACTAATATCGTCACCTATATTTGACGTAACCTTTATTTTAAGAAACTCAGTCGTACCACTAGAGTCTTTACCTAATGCCTGTATAGCAATCCATGATCCTGTATCTGGATTAACAACAGTGGTATCGTGCTCTGCTATAACATCGAAACCATTCTGCCCTATTAGTAGATTGGCGGCCTCTTTCTGTGTGTATTTATAAAGGCTCATTACTTAGAACCAAACACCTTTGAGAAAAAACCTTTCTTCTTGTTCTTCTTGCCTTTGCTTTTAAGCTTCTTACCTTTTTTCTTTTTCTTCTTTACCTCTTCGCTCATCGCCAACTGATCGCACTGAACAGAATCAGAGGGAGTTGCCCCCACAAAGGAAAAAGCAATTAATAAAGCCATTATCTTTTTCATATCTATACCTTTATATGTTTTGATACTTCTTTATCTCCAGCCATCATCGGGACTATCCTAGATAGTAGCTCTGATTTAGTTTCTGAGCTAGAGTATGATATACCTCGTTTATCGTAAAAATCTTGTATCTCTGTCTTTGTATCATCCATCGTAGGATAATCAGACTGTGACGTAGCTACACAGTTAATAAGATGATGATGTCCGGGGTCTAATCTACCATGACCACCACCATGACTATCGTCACACTCATCAACGTAAGCCTGTTCAATCGTTGCCCAACTGTCGCTTCTCTGAACAACTTCACCACCTACTACTAAAAAATATTTATATCTAGAAGGATAAGTCAGGGTCTCAGTCGTACCATCTGGGTATGTCTTTGTCCTAGTAGCACCGGGGGTACTGTTTCTGTACAATCGTAAATAGTGACCCTGAGAACTTTTCCTTATAAGCATTAGTCTTCTTTAACCTCTTCTTCAGATTCTAATGATTCTTTCAACATATTAACAAATGCATCGTGACCTACTCTAAGTTGGTCTGCGATAAAACCATTAGATGCTTGTTTGTTTTGTATGTCGTTTATATGATTTACCATCATTTTTTGTTCGTCAGTTAAGTCCTCAATGATATATTCTTTACCATCAAGATTAATAACTGGCTTTTCTTTTTTTTCTTTAGCCATTATTGACTCCTTGTTAGTTAATTATTCTCCAGATTCTTCTGGCTCAGGTTCTGCCCAAGGTAAACTTGAATTAGATAAACTTTTTTCTTCAAGTGACTTTGCAGTATCTTCAATGTTCTTAACATTAGATTCTTTTATTGAGCCATCAGCCATTGTGTTTATTGATTTTTTTACATAATCAATGACATCAGCTTCATTCAAATCTTTATATTCTTTACCATCTGGCAAAACAAAAGCGACATCTCCTTTTACTTTGCCATAAGAATAACTTGCAAGGCAATCACTTCCTGAGTTTTTTAATTTATGTATTTTCCATTCCATAATTATATTTCCCTATTATGCATTATTTGAACGACTAATTTCTAACCACTCGCTTTTACCAGCACAATATAAAAGAGTTAGTGTATCTAAACTATTTGTAAAAGTAAAATCTCCTGCAAGTGCTAAGTTACCAGTGCCATCTTTTGCAGTAACATCTCTATTGTTAGAATCATCTCTTAGTATTAAAAGTTGCCCATCAGAACCGCCATTAATAGTATCAAGGTCATCAGTTCCAGCACCGCCTTCAGTATCTAAGGTGTGATAATTTTTTGTTGCTGTTACTGCACCAGAAGATATTGTCAATTCTGAGTCTGATGAAAAAGTTAATATACCACCAGCTAAAGCAACCGATAGACAATGAACTGTAGCACCACTATCTTCTGCCATATAAACAGCGGTTACAGAACTATTACCAAGAGTGACTGAATGGTCTTCTACTCCTGTTGTAGCTCTACCTAATACTATTTGATTAGTTGCAGAGGCATCATCAGTTCTTGCTCCATATCCAACTATAGTATTCTCAGTTCCGTCAGTTAGAGTATCTCCCGCAAACTTACCCACTGCTGTATTTGAACCGCCTGTATTAACAGATTTCAAACAATCAAAACCTACTGCTACATTATTTGTACCAGATGTCAATGCTGTAAGAGCATCATAACCTATCGCAACTTGACCTTGAATAGTATTAGTAGTAGTTGAATTTAAAGCATTACTTCCTATCGCAACATTATATGAAAATTCACCCGCTCCACCAGTACCAGCATCAGTACCTATTATTACATTATGGTCAGAACTGGCGTGATTTATATTCATTCCAGCTTCTTTACCAATTACAACATTTGCTGATTCACCACCATCAGCAGTCTTAAACGCTCCAGTACCCATAACGGTATTATAGTCACCAGTTGAAGCAAGACTTGACTCAAAACCAATACTAACATTTTTTTCTCCAGATACACATCCTGCAAGTGCAGATGCTCCAACCGCTACTGAACCATTTGCATTGTTGTGACTTATTGCACCACCAGCGTTTTTACCAACTAAAGTTAAGCTATCTTGCGTAGTAACTACATCTCCAGCAAATGCTCCAATGACTGTGTTTGCTCCGCCTGTAGTGACATCTTTTAATGTAAAGTACCCCACAGCAGTGTTTGTGGTATGGCTATTTCCAGATGCACCAAGACCACTTGCATAGCCTACATAGGTATTTTGACTACCAGTCTGGTTGTATTGACCAGAAAGACTACCAAGGGCAGTGTTATAATCTCCAGTCGTATTCCCAGCACCAGCTTCGTGTCCATAAAATGTGTTATCTACCCCACCAGATGCAATGTTGTCGCCAGCAAGATAACCCATTAGTGTGTTTCCACTTGTGCTATCTGAACCACCAGTGCCACCACTATCATTATTAGATAGTGAGATAACAGAGTTCTCATCAAGACATAAATTTGTAGTTCCACCAGATGAACCAGCAGAACGATTAAAGCCTATTTTAAATTCTCTTCCAGTTTGGTCATTGTTACTATCATAGTTTATTGCACCGCTTTGAATAAAATCTATTGATTGTGCAAGGTCTGCCAACTGTATTACGCCAGATGAGACAACTATATTGCTAGCAAAGGTAGCATTTTGACTTGAGTCTATGCTAAGTGCAGTAGTTGCAGAACTACCAGTCTGTAGAAATAGGCTACTATAAGACCATATTTCCATAAAATTATTTTGTGCTTTGTAAGTTATGTGTGCATTTAAATCTGAAAATCCAATTCTACTTTCATTAGCGTATTCATCAGTTGGAAAAGTAAACTTAATTCTTTTATTCGTAGCTGGGTTTACATCTAATTCGCCACCGAAAATAGCATTTTGACTTGAGTCTAATGTGAGTGCAACAGCATCAGCAGTAGCACCGCTTGGAGTGGTTTCAAAAATCATTTTAGTAGGTGAAGATGAACTTGTAAAGTCTGCATCTGCGTGTAATCTTATTCTTCCTATGTCGGCTATAGAAGATTCACCACCTCTAAATAGTATAGCACCTATTGCATCATTATTAGCTACAGTTGTATCAACTCTTTCTAATTGTATAAAAGCATCTGTTGGACTTGCAATGTGTAGCATTTGTGCTGGAGTTCCCGATGTGCCTATACCAATTTTACCAGCAAAAGTAGCATTATTAGAATTGTCAAGTTTTAAAATACTTGTTGTACCGCTACTCTTTGAAAAAATTAAACTACTGTTACTGTCAGATGCCCATCTTATGTATGAGTCACCAGTGCCAGTGTTAGTCATATCAAAAAAAGTATTACCATTAGCGTGGGTACTTGTCAAAGATAAAACAGCATCTCCTGAGTTTTGTACAGTTACATCGCCATTAGTAGTATCTACTATAAATATGTCACCACCATCACCATTCTTGCGTACAAGTAAAGCTTCTGTGCTAGTTACATCTATTACTTGTGTACCTTCTATAATCTCATCAAATGATAATGAGCCACCGCCTTGAACAGTTAAGTCTCCAGATATAGTTACATCACCAGAGATTGTACCTCCGGCTAGGGACATATTTAATCTGTTGTTTGTAGTATCTAAAACACTGTTTAGTGCTTCTTGTGAGGTTACTGAGTTTGCCGTGACGGCATCTCCTGAAGAGTCTAGAAGTACTTTGTTTAGAACTTCCTTAGCGGTAAACTTATTTGGGTTTGCCATAATCTATCCTATATTCCTCCACCACCGCTTAAAGCATCCATATAGTTAAATTATATGTTCTGTAACTTACCTTATATCAAAACAAATAATCAATCAATTATATTAAGTAAAACTTGCTGGTACTACTGCTCTGGTTCCTCCAGTCTTACTTCTCTTTTTGGTACCGTATTTCTTCACGGCCATATCAAATTTTCTTTCGTGTTGCATCATTAAATTCATAGATACCTGAGCCATGCTTGCATCTGACTCCGTACCAGCTCTATCCATGTACAAACACTTCTTTACATAATCAACAATCGCTGAGTGAAACAGATTGTCTATATCTGGAGTTTGGGTAATCGCAGTAACTTTACTTGGATTACCATAGTAATGCAAAAGCATACCGTTGGTAACTGAGTGGTCAAATGCTTGATATGCCTTTCTATCAGTTCTAGACTCACCAGAAGAAGAAAATGTTGTTATAAGACCTAAATGATCTCCTCTAATAAAATATAAAACCTTGTCTTCTGGATACTTAATATTACTTGCCATTATGAAGGCTCCTCTATTGCAGATTCAGACGTGTTGTCAAACATCAAAGGCTCTCCATCTAATACCCTAGGAACTCTTATATAGTCACCGTCATTGTCCATCACATCTACTCTATAAACTTTATTGATACCCATTGCATTACTACTGGAGTCTGTTGCACTATCTGACAAGTCATAAAATGTTTGATCGGCAACGATGTTTATCTTAGCAGACATAGACTTCTGCGAGTATTGACCAAGTTCATTCAATGCATCATTTATCAAAGACATGATATATGTTTCAGGTGCATTAGGAAAAACCTGTCTAACCCTGCTGATAATTTGTTTTACTGTTAATGATTGTATCGCCATTATCTCAACGCCTGTATTCCTTTGTCGTAATCTGCTTGTAATTTAGCCTGTTGTTTCTCATATTTGCCATACTCACTTGCATCTGCCGCCAGTCTTGCTTGAGCCTCATTGCCATAAGCCTGAGCTATATTAATTTTTGATTGTATCTCATTTGCATATCCCTGTGCTGAATTAAGATAACCACTTACTACTTGATTGTAGCCACTAACCTGTGAGACCCTAGCACTAACTTCATTTGCATAAGACTGTGCTTCATTAGCTGATGCGTTTGCCTCTGATAAAAATCCATTACCCACAGCAACATGACTAGCCGCTAACTCAGGGTCTTCATTAGAAGAGTTCGCTGACGTTACAGCTAAATCAAATTCTCCATTCGCTAAGGCTACCGCAGTATTAATTCTTCCTGATGCGGTTGCTATAGCCGCTAAAGCCGTATCAATACTTGCATCAACTTGAGTTGCTGACTCTCCCAGTTGGGTAACCGCCGCATTTACTTGAGTATTGACCAGATCACAAATAGCCTGAGTCTCATCCAGTTCTGTGTTTATAGCTGTTAATGCCGTGGTTACATCTGCATTGCTTGACTTGCTCGCCATTAAATTTTGTAGTGATTTTATTGCACCGTAAATAGAAACAAGATATTCGGCATCGTCTGGAAACTTTGCTATTACACTATCACCAAATGCTACCGTAGGATAGTTCAATGTATGTACATGAGCGTTTTGAGCATTGGTAGGCTCTGGCACAACACTTAATATATTGTTAGTTATATAGTATGCTGGGTCTGTAGCAGTAGCCGCCATCATGTCATCAGCATCTCTAATCCTTCCATTTAGTTCTGGTCTTACTATCCTACAGGGTTGATTAATCGTACCATCATCTCTAGTTACGCTAAATATTTCTGAACCGAGAACTGTGAAGTTTGGACTACTACCATTCAAATCATTTGAAGTTGTAAATAAAGACTGCTTGGATCTAGGCAAAGTATTTAACACTTCTTTAGCACCATCTGTTAAGAACTGACTTAGTTCTGTTTGGGTAGGTGCACTACTGCCATCTATATCTAAACTTGTTAATGCTTCTACTTGTGCTTCAAATGTTGCCATGTTATGCTCTTCTTACCTTACCTGCTATCTTTTTTGAATACTTAGCTTTTGGTCTTCCTTTTGCAGATGCGGCTCTCTTCTTTCTGTTTGTAGCCGCTTTTTCAGAGGAACTAAGACTTTTCCTAACTGACTCAGGTAAATAACGTCCACGCTTTGCTTTTGGTTTTTTCTTATCTGCTTTAACGACATAATCCCACTTTTGTTTTGACCACTTTGACAATTTATTCTTAGATGACTTTTTACCAGAATATGTTCCACCCATATCTTTGTAATACTTTACAGCAAGTTGCATAGCCCTAGCAGAGTGCTTACCACCCATTTTTCTTTTAGCTTTTGCTTTAGCTCTTGCCCACTTGGCGGGATCTCTTTTTTTTGCTGTTGCCACTATTTCTTTTTCTTTTTGACGTGTGTCATTTGAACTTTAAAACTGGCAGTTAAACTTGCACCTTTGTGTGGCTTGTATCCACCTCTAGGGTTCTTCATTAATTTATAACCGGCACCAGCTTTCATCCAATGATAACCAGTAGGTGCTTTTACTTTTTTATTCATTACCATTTCACCTTATGACTCCAATACCTTGCTGATAACTTACTAGGTTTAGAGTCTTGTGCATTATGCCTTGCATAATACGATTTACGTCTTGCTTTATCTTTTTTACTCTTTGGATTCTTGCCAGCACCTCTTACTCCCTGCTGTCCAAATCTAATTAATTTTGTTGTGCTCCCAACCTTAGCAACCACCACATGTGACTTCTTTGGGTGGTTTGGAGTACGCTTTGGTTTGTTATAGCCACTTACTCCAGCCCGTACAAGCTTTGGGTCTCTCTTCTTTTTAGCTGGCATAGCCTAAATTTTTCCTCATACTTTTTACATTGTCACTCATGCTTTGAGTGGAAAACTCAACGTCTGTTCTTTTTCCTAAGTCAGAAGTCATCCACATATTCGTAGTGAACTTACTTTCAGATGCTTGTTTACCGCAAGACTTGCAGTAGAACCAGCCTCCCTTGTTTTCTTTATTGCAATGTATACATTTTTTCATAATCAATCCTTTTAGGTTTCGAGGGCCGCCTTTTTTTGACAGCCCTCACAGTACCTATTACTGTTATCCTTATGTATTCGGATTAAGATATGGTTATATGAGCGACATCGTGAGCCTGTGCTTTGGCATAGTAATAAATACCATCGCAAACTAACTCAACTTGATCTCCTAACTGTGCACCACTGATGAAAACGATCTCATCAACAGCAGACTCAGCACTGCTACCAGCACCACCGTCAGCACCAACTGTTGTTCCAACAATAGTATCCTCAGACGTGTTGTTAGCAATAGTTACCGCATTAGCCGCCACTTCAGACAAGACGAACTTAGCATGCCATCCTGCACCAGCAGTTGCCGCTAGTGGTAGTGTAATCTCATAAGCAGAGTCTTGCTGAATCATAAAAACCTTACCAGAGTCTAAAGCAGTTAAGGTTTTAGCCGCATTAATAGTCTCTACTTTTAGTTTAAGATCAGCTTTACCGCTATTATTATTTAGATAATCAGCTCTCATCTTACACCCCTTCTAGGTTAAACAGTGCATGTGACTCAGGAAGAGTAATCTCTAAACCAGCTTCGGTTAAGATCATATCTTTCCTTAAATCCTCATCAGCAGACTGTACATTAGTCATAACCTGAGTGTCACGATTGATACCGTTACCAACTAGGGGACGATAAGCAAGTTGTGTCATATCAGCCATAAGCATAAATCCAGATGCAATACCCCTGAAAAGTGGTTCTTTTACAAGATTTAACTTTCCATGTATTGTGTCTATGACCATGATCGAATGACCAAAAGACCCTTCTCTAGAATCAAAATTAATTCTATATGGGCCGTTGGCATGACCGACAGAAGCATCAAGAAATGCACCATCACCTAACTTATTAAAAAATGTAATGACTGGTAAACTACATAGTACTAGCTTCTCTGCCATTCCACCTCTAGCTGGATCAAAAATAACTTCAAGATCACTGAGTAATCTATCGTATGTCATTTCTGCCTGTGCTACAGTTCTATAATAAGCACTTCCAGAAGAATAAGATAATGCTCCATCCGAAGCACTAGGATTTACATTTTTTACAATGTGACCTACTAATCCCTCTGTGTATTGAACACCACCTACACGAGCCCTTTGACCGAAGAGCATAGCTCTTTCAATGTCGATCTTGTGCTCACGCAGTTTGGTGGCCCAGATACGATTCCACTCTTCAGCATACCCACGATAGCGAGTTGCATAAGCAGTGTTAGTCATTTCTGCCGCTGTTTTAAAAATCTGGGTGTACCCAAAGTCATCTTCTAATTCAGAAGAGAACACATCTGGGGAACCAGAACCTTCTTCGAATGAAGAGCCTATTATCTGTGCAGGATCGTTATTCTCTAATACGTTATACCCGGAAACATTACTATTTGAAACATCAATAATCTTTCCTGTAAACGAAGACGAAGAACTTCCATGAGATAATCCGCTCTCAACTCTAACTACAGCCTGAGCATATCCATTGGTATCGTCACTATCTGGAGTAGCGTTACCAACAGTATTGACCACGAATACCATTCCTTTTATCAGGTATTCCACAGGTGCTCCACCAGAAGTATCAACAGTGAACGAATAAGACGATCCTGCGGATACAGCAGAGCCACCATTCACATCAGCCGCAAGAAGAAATGATCTATCTGTAAAGCTGATACGATTGCGGTTTTCCAAATAACGGAACACTGGGTCATCAGTAGGTGCTTTAGCAACCTGATTTAGATAGACGAAAAATGGAGACTCTTCAGGAGCCAATTCGGCAACCCTGTCGCCAAAATTAAATATTCGTCTTCTATCCGGTCTTGCACCTACACTAGCATCAGAGGCAGTAGCAGTAATATCACTGGATTTTAATACTCCAGAATTGTATGATATTGCCATTTTATTACCTTTGTGTTATGTGGTTATTGTTAGTTACGGTAATCTTCCAGAGCCGCCAGTTGCTATGATTGAATCAAACATATTGTCTGTATCAGTCTTTTTAGGCATTGGTGGCTCTCCTTGGAGAACCCCCGCTGTGCGAGGAGCCTGCTGTGCCGCAGTTACCGCTTCCATTGTATCATTATTAGCAACGGATTGACCGCTTTGCATCTGCCAAAGTTTAACTAGGTTATTCAAACCTACTCTCTCTTTAGGCTGTGTCGTAAACTGCAAGAACTCTTGAATGTCACCATCGGACATTTTATAAGTTCCCCTCAGTTCATTCACAGTGTTTTGCATTTGCATTTCAGCCTGTATCTGTTGCTGTTGTTGGGATAACGCAGATTGCAATCTCTGTTGTACCAGATTCTCTATCTTGTTATTAACGTACCGTCCTGATTCAGAGTTTTCATCTGTAAACGCATCCCAAGGATTGAAATCATCCTTACCTACTGTTTGCTCTGGTTGCTGTTGTGTTCTGTTTCCGGCTATACCATCTTCAAGAACCTGAACTAAATCAGGTCTCTGTTCTAATAGCTGTAGTATCTGAGCACCTTGTTGCAGTTTAGCATTTTCGGCCTGTGACCGATCATACATAGACTGAAACTTTTTAGACTCAGCTTCATAATCTACAGCAGGAACTTCTTCCTGTACTGGTTCTTGAGCTTCAGCGACAAGCTGTGGGCCTGCCTGTTGATTGATGATATCCTCTTCAAAAGTACTATTAGCACCGGGCTGTTCGGCTGGGATATTCACTTCCTGTTGTTCTAGTGTTGACATAGTTTCTCCTTAGATGTCTTTAGGCCTCTGGAGTAGAACTGACTTTTCTCTGTACATCTTTGAGATTACTGGACAATTTCTCCACCTCAAGCTTCACCTCGTTTTCTAGTTTTCCACGTTGTACCCTTCTATCAGCCTTAGACTCGGAATTAATTTCGCTCAAACGTGTTTTGAACTTCTCAACTTCGACTCTCTTTCTATCACTGACTGATTCTCTTTGGGCTGTCTGCAAGTCTCCTTGCAAATTCTTTATCTGAGCATCCATTGCCTGTATCTGCTGTTGCATCAACTGCTTCTCTTCTGTTCTCCTCATAATACCTTCCTTGTCAAATAGCTCAGGATTCTTCTTCAATACTTCATAACGGTCTACAATACCCATCTGGAACGCCTCTAGGTATACAGCTAGTTCTGCGTATTTACTAGATGGCATTGTTGATCCCGGTTCAATTCTTACATCATGCTGGTCTAACATGTGCCTTTCTTTCTTCAGGTCTAAGATTGCCTGAGATACATCTGTGTAGAAGTTTGCCATAACCTCTGTGATGTTGTTATTTGGCTGTGCCAGTCTAAAAATCTTTTTGTAGGTATAGTGACCTTTGGACAGGTTATACAAAACCTTACCCAACTTGTTAATACTGAACTCTATGTCTCGGAGTTTTGACTTTGGTCTTTCACTACCAAGTGCTATCATTCTTTCTGTAGCCCTCATGGTCTCTGGAGCTTTCTCCGCAAAGCCATGCATCATTTCTGGTAGACCAAAGATAAAATCTATATAAAACTCTGACTGCTGTATCAGCCTGTAAAACTCACCAGCAAGCGGCTGAGGAGCAGGGTAGTGCGGTTCGCCTTGGGATGAATCCACTTCAATGACCGCATTGGGGTTAGCCCAGTCTTTTTCAAGTTGATCTATGTCGTCCACACTACCCAAAGGTACTAAAAGCTTTAATCCTGCTGATGCCTGTGCATGAGACAGTGCCAAAGACCACAACTTATTTAAAAGCCTTTGCATTGGTCTAGCCCTAGATACATCAGACTTTGGATATGGGGTACCAGTCCAAATGTTTGGAAGTGGTATGATTGGGTACTCATCCGTATTTAAAATCTGTTCATACAGCACAACTTCTCCCATTGATGCACATACTTTTACTCTAGTCTGTAACACTTCTATAGCTGTAAACGCACCAATCTCAAATGCTTCTGTGTTTTCCTGATAGAACTTGGCGTACTCTTCTTGAGATAGAATATCTTCATCCTGTGTCTGCATGTCAATGACCCTGTAATAAGGAACTTTGACTTTATAAAATCTTTCTAATACCTGATACTTTTTTACCTGATAATAGTCTTTATCTTTTACATCTGCTGGTGTAAACACTACCATTGAATTTTTATTTTGTGATGCTGGATAATCCTCTTCATCATAAGTAAACCCAGAAATGTCGTTTATGAGTCCCGGTATCGTTTCTCCAGTAAGCGGGTCTTGCTTATCTGCCAATTCAGGGTAGAGGTTGACGGCTTGTTCCCCCGTTAGGATGGTGGAAAGGATAATGCCATCCGAATCGCCAAACCAACGATCTCTAGAGCTGGGAGATGCGTACACTCTAAACGGGTCAACATAAGTGAACTTAACGTCACCTCTACCGAAATCTGATTCTGAGTCAATGTAGGCATACAGATACCCCATGCCGGTAGTAGCATAATCCTGTATTGCCTGTTTCATCTGCCAGTCACCATCTGAGTTTTGCCACACATAACCCATGACTGTTCTCCACAATGTAGCAACCTGCACATCGGAATCTTCTCTAGGAGTTATAGTAAACGCTGGTGGTCTGGATGTTAATACTGCTTTAAACTTTTCAATAGCGGCAGAGATCCTGTCCATTGGTATGTCTGCCTGATTTCTCTGAGACAACTCATCAGATTCATCTTGACTAAAATGATTCCCAAGATAAAAGTCAATATCCTTACGGGCCTCTGTGTCCCAATCAGATCTTGAATCACGCCATTGGCGATATAATTCTTCGTTATAGGAAGCTCTAGGGTCTTTATCCATATTACTTTGAATAATAAGGCATATATTCTATTACCTTTCCGTTTATGCCGTCTCTAGGTTGTGACATTGGCCCCATGCCCATCCTCATCATGTCTAAAGCTCTAGCATTAGCGGAATCACGAGACATAGAAACCATTTTAGTTATTGAGTCTGCTTCTTCAGATGGAACCGCAAACTCTCCCTGTGTAAACTGTTGAGCCGACATATCTGGATTATTTAATAAACTTTGAAGCTTTATTAACTGCAATGACTTTCTAGCACTGTCTACAGTATTCATGTTAATACTATCTTGTAAAGCCATAGCTTGATTACGAGCTACTCCAATCTCACCCGCTTGTGGATTTTGCATCCTCATGTCAATGCTGTCACTTAATTGTTGATTCATTGCCTGTCCCATCATTTCTGGTGGTAATGGTGGGCCTATCATGCCGCCCTCCTGAAACCCCAGTAAACCCATAAGTCCCTTTTTTCTCGGCTTTAAAAACTTTTTAACCATATCTGCCGGTATAGAATCTTGAGGAGAACTTTCGGCTGTAGCCAAAGCAAGTTTAAAAGCTTCCTGCATTGCATTTTCAATTTTATTACCAGTGTCCATACCTCCATAATATCTAAGTCCACTTCCACCACCTACTTCTTCAGCGGGAACAGATATAACTTGTCGAGCATCATAAAGAGGCATATTTGTATTAGGGTCAACCCTACTGGATTGCTCAAGAGAACCATCAACCATTTGAAAAGGAATAACTGTTCCACCTTCCCGATAGCCTTTCATGGCTTTGTTAGCCATGCCACCATGCATCATGCCCATTAAAGATTCCTGTACTTCTCCACCTTCTTGCATATAACCCATCTTATTCCTAACTGACTCTGGTAGTTTACCTAAACCGGGATTGCCTTGAGGGACTGGTTTTAAATTCTTTTTTACTTTACCACCATGACCATATTGATCCATGACCATACCGCCACCAGCATAAGCATCTACCATACCGCCAGTTCCCATTGGTTTTGGCCCAGCTTGAACCATGCCACCACCATACATTCCTTTCATGTTTGCCATTGTAGCCTTTTCTATAAGACTATCTATGTTTGAGTGACCGCCTTTTTCCGGCATGTTGTTTATCATATTCAGCATGGGTGCTCCTATCATGTCTACTGCCTCTTTACGAATCACAAACTCTCCGGGGGTTAGTATTGCTTTTACTGTATCTGTAGTTCCGGGCATTATTCTTTTATCTCAAAGTGTGGGAAATCATCAAATCTGTTATCTTTTACTTCCCATCTCCCTTTCTCTTCATACATATCCCAATTACCGCCCCATCTTATCTTATGGCCCATGCCCCTAGCAATGCCAATAACGAACCCAGCAAAGAGGGTTTGTCGTTCCCTGTCTTCCCAATCCACAGGATAAGGGGTAACGTCAACGGCTTTAGAAGGGTTAGAATTATGCCTGCCATTAGGATACTTGACCTTAGTACGCTTTTCATCATATAGTTTATTTTGCCTTTCCTTGTTTCTATATCCTTCCAAGATAGAACAATCCACATGCTTAATCACTTCATTAAACACGTCTTGCAACCGCTGATCGCATGTTGCTAGTCTTTCCTTTGATCTCTTTGAATATCTTGGCATGAATATTTTACTAGGCTATGTTAGCTATAAAATGATAAATGTTGCAATAGATTTAAACCCGTGCACCAGTCATCCAGCTATAGGTCTTTCTTGCAATGCGTTTGGTTGGTGTTTCCTGTTCGTTCAACAGACTTTCCCGTTTGGTTCTGGAGCTTTTCGGTGGCTTTGCAAAGTAGTCTGCATAGTACAATGCATCCATGACATCATCGTTTCTAGGCTTCGGATGTTCAAAGAACTCATCTACTAATTCTGTCATTTCTCTTTGTAGATACAGTTTCTTAGAATTGACAATAGGGCCAAGACTGGTTTCCAGCCTATCTTGTTTTTTGATTCTAGATGGAGGCTTAACGCCTTTAAATATGCCGGGAAGAAGTCTTTTCTCTTTTGCGGAAAGTCTCGTAACCATATCCCGAACCATCTCCTGTGCCGCAACTGTTTCAATCGTGACACGGCGTACCGGTGTGTATTTGTTCGCAAGTCTGATAATCTCCTTGGGAACATCGAATGTTGGTATACGCTCACGAAAATATTCCAGTACATATCTATTGTTGCTGGAATCAATGCCCATGACCAGTATGACTTGATAGTCAGAAGTCTCTGAGGCAGTCGCCGCAAGGTCAACACCCATGTAGATATTGATTGGGATAGCGTCATCACCGTCTATAAGGTAGTTAAATTTATTCTTACATTCAACCCTTCCGTTGTAATACTGTATCCTGTCTATCTTAAACGATGCACTGGACACATCTCTAGCATCATTCATGTACTCCTGAGCAAACTTATTGACTAATCCAGCTTCGATAAACTCACGCTTCTTTGCTTCCAACTTCTTTTTGGAGAACTGAGATGACCATAATGGCTCACCATCTTCAATAGCCCTGTAGAAGTTTACGTCCCAAGGATACTCTCTTTTGTCCTCTTGTGCCTTTTTCCAGCCATCATAGGTCATTTGCAGATAGGAGTCGTAATGTACAATAGTCCCAGAAAGCCATATCCAGCCCTCATTGCCCGGTGTTTCTTCTAAGGCAGGGTACACTGTGGATACGATCCACTTCTTGATGTCAGCACGCCTTTCTGGCGTTTTTGTATTTAGCTCTGATTCAAAGTCATCCAGCACAATACCAGTATAACGCACATCTACCTCTGCCCTACCTCTAAGTCTCTGTGATGTACCTTTGGATATAACTCTATCACCCTTTGGTGTTACTAAATCTTTCTCTGTCCAGCGTTTGCCTACACTGCCACCATCCATGTTTCCAAAGTAATAACGTATCATCTTATTGTTTTCAAAGTGTGATCTAATGTATTTCAAGTGGTCAATAGCCTGTGACTGTTCTTCCGATACCCATGCAATGAAGTGTTGCTGGTCATCAGCGGCAAAGCATAGCTTATGCATGATAGCCGCTTTAGCTACTACTGACTTACCGTGACCTCTGGGTATAATGTTACAGATACGAGCACCGGGTGCTGTATCTATCATTTTCTTTCCCATTTCGTAGTGGAAGGGTGCTGATTCAGACTTCTTCAAGAAGTCATTAGGTAGAAACGCTCTACCAAAGTAAATAAGGTTGCTGTATGCTTTTGCCAATACCTCATCTCTTTTCTCCATCTCTGATGGTGGTGGAGTAATGTTAAAAGAGCTCATATTTTTTATTGCAACCTAGAGAATGGATCAAATCTATATGTTGGTGTATTTAATAATTGCTCAGTAGCCTGTATGTAATCCTGCGTATTTACTCCTTGCTCTCTCAGGTATTGAGACAAAGACTTTCCTCTACCTAATCTAGCCCTGCGAATATTGTTTAGTGTTTTTTGTAAACTTTCTTTGGCCTCAAAGCTTTTTATTATTGGTGTTCTTGACTTTGATAATTCAATTAGCGTTTTATATTTATCTACGTCCTCTAAGGGGAGCCTAGCTAAATCTATAAGCCTAATGTTTTCAGTAGGTATATAGCCCCTTACTCGCTCCTCAAACTCAAATCTTGGACTCATTTTGCTTCCAGTTCTATAAAGATTCCCTGCGGCAATGTCTCCTAAAGTTTTACCCCCATATAAAGGAATAGTTTTTCTATAACTTTCTTCTGCAAATGGTTGAATCTTCATACCTTGTTTTACTAACTGGCCCCTATCCATAATAAGACCAATGTCTGAACCTACATGAGCATGGGGCCTAGATAGGAACATAGGATCTCTTGTTACTGAGACCGCTGGGGAGCCCTGTATTAATTCATTTGCATAAAAGTCCAACTCATCAGCACTTGATAATGTTTTTTCTCTAAACTCTTTAAGCTTTGCATCTATTGCTTTTTTACTGTCTTTTCTAAATGGCTTACCCGGAAATGCTTGGTCTCTACCTCGTATTGTTCCTGATTTTAATATCTCAGTAGCTCCACTACCAGTTGTATAGTGAGTTACAGGATTTCTTAAACCAGTTCTTTCTAATAGTTTTTTACCTACGCCACCAAGACTTTTCAATGTAAGCAATGGCCCCATTGCTATATTTTCTACCACGGGGTCTACACCCCCTATATAAGCAGGTCTTTTATCTGCGTACATGAATCCAGTCTGATCTAACTTGTCTAAATCTGCTTTTAGTATCAGGTCATCTATTCTGTTATGAACATTGGTTGATGCGGCTTGTGCCATTTGTAATAGATTGTTAGCCATCCGTTAGTTCTTTTTGTTTCTCTGGTAATATACCTTGCTCAAATGCCTGTAGCTTTTCTCTAGTAAAGCCTGAGAACTCCTGTATTAGTGCTACAGAATCTACTTTCTTTTCTGTAGACAGTAAACCAGAGATCTTCATCAGGGTTTCTATCGCTCTAAGCTTATCATTGTCCCTAACGTCTATCTTGTCAATAACATCTTTAGTTGTTTCCAGTAGGTATCGTTTTGTAATACCCACTTCTGACATTAAGTTTTCTATTTCTTTATCCACTGCCTGCCTCACTGTTTTGTTTTTAAGTAGTAGTGTTGATCTTCTTTCTGCATGATCTAAACTGGTTGTCTTGGGAAATGCTTTCTGATACGCCTCTACAGGATCCATACCATGTGCCACATACTTTGCAAAACTTTTCTTTGCATCTGTCAGGTAGCCACCAGTTTTGACTTGATATCCTGTTTTCTTTGTAAATCTATATATCTCATCTTTGATTGTACCAACAAAAGGACTCGACCCCCTGTGGTTAAACATTCCAATAACCGTTCTGATATAATCGTTATCTCTTTTCTTTTTATCTACGAAACAACCTTTCTTTAGTATCTGAACAATCTTACCATCATCGGATACACACCAGTCTCCTTCTTCTGCCTGTTTCCAATCAGTAATCAATGGAGTATCTGGATGTGCCTTACGGAACTCTTCTTCTGATTCGTAGGCATAGTGCTTGACTCCCTTTATGGTGCGAGTCAGTGCCAAATCAGTTTGGTTCCTGATCGTCCAGAAGGTTTAGGTCTAGTATCTCCAGCTCTGGCATGTTCTTCATGCGGTACAACAATTCGGATAGGAGACCTATTTGCTTTGAATTGGGGTCTATGATGTCTGTAAGCTGTAACTCTCGTGATATCTCACGGCAACGCTCTAGGTTGTCATAGACGTTATCAATTTGAAAGTCATTCATTCTGGCCCTCTGATATAGTGTACGGTTTCTTTCCATGATTTAATTTAATAACACTTGACATCTAAATGGTAGATAATATATATTTAATTAAGTTTGTTTAGTTTGTTGAAGTTTTTCATAATAGTACTATAGTATATATAGTATAATAGTATATATTATATATATATAATATATATAGTACTATAGTATATATAGTATATATAGTAAGTAGTAAGTAGTATGTATAGTATATATAGTACCCGCTTAGTATTTTATAGTACCCGTCCAGTAAAAGTTCCAAAAATTTTAAAAAAAATTATATAAGCATGTGTGTTTCTCTTTTTATTCGCACGGCCCGCCCCCCAATCCGTTTTCAGGTTAGAAATATTGTATTGAAAAAAGCAAATTGGTCTAAGCCAGTTATGATTCACGTGGCAATTTTTTTTGAAAAAGTTTAATAATTATGGAACTTTTTTGAACTCTGGAACGTATACTAATTGTAATTAGTTTTTGACAATTAGGATACGCAATATGCAGATGCTGGCCCGGCTAGTCTCTGGCCCCGTGAATAGTAAGATTGAACCGGGGCCTAGGATGCGGTGAAAATAGGCCTCGATAAATTTTTGATGCGTGGTACTCTATCGTATAGTGACGGGTACATTATATAACTCAACTAAATTTCTTAATAACAAAATGGAGTATGCATTGAAGAAACAAGAGAAGCTTGTTATTCAAGAGTGCAATCTGTTTGGTGATAGGGACGATTTAGATACAGCGTTCAAAGATGCTGTGTCTATGATTGATGCCAGTTGCAAGGACAATAGTGCCTATGCAATTACAGCATTGATGCTAGTATGGAATACTTTGTCAAAAAAGTATGACATCTATCCTAAACAGGTAGACTCTAAGTAGCATGGTGTTTTGGGCCTGAGCACTATTACTCAATCAGGCCCACTTTCAAAACATACTCTTAATTCAAAACAATATGGAGAATAAAATGCAACACAATAACGCATTAGAAATAAAACCTAACTGGAATCTAGAAACAAGTAACTTGGAGAATGAGCCGGTCAAACCAGTAATTGAAAATCTTGGTGGTGACTGGGATCCATTTATGGAGGTTCATAAAGAACCTGTATATTTTGATGACCGTTCTCAAAATCCAACAGTTTATGGAATCCGATTAGGTTCTCAGGATAAAGTACTTGCTGGTAATGTTTCAGCAGATTATTTACTGGTCAATAATAAAGACCTAGTAGACATCTGCGTTAATGAAGTATTAAATCCATCAGGTATATCTTTTGAACATCACAAGAGATTCTTCAATAACAAGGGTCAATTCAGGGATATATACTATGCTGACAGTACAATAGAAGCTACGGTTCCTGAGGTTGGTGATGTTTTGAGATTGGTAGCTGAAATTCAAAATTCCTATAATGGTTCTACTAGAGCCGGGATTAGATTCTACTTTGAAAGGCTAATCTGTAAGAACGGTATGACATCAAACCTTTTTGGTTTTGGTCACACGTTCAAACATTCATTAGGTAATATTGATTGGCAAGACCAAATCATACAAGCTACTTCAATTTTGAGAAATCAATCTGAGTACAAAATTGAACAGTTTGCTAAGGCTTGTGGTAAGTTACAGAAATCAATAAGCAATACAGAAATCAAGCATATTAGAGAACAGTATCTACCTAAGCTACCTACCCAACAGTTTGGTCAGCTTATGGATAAATATCTTGAAGATGATGATTTTACAGCTTGGGGATTGATGAACGCCGGAACCAATGTTCTATGGCATGCCAACAAGCTAACCAATGCTAACTTCACCAATAATACAATGGTGGTTGATGGATTGTTACAGTATGGTAAGGATACAGAACCTACCAGTTTTGTAGACCCTAATCAAACTGACATGTTTCAATCATAAATAAAAGAAAGGAGAAAGAGATAGGGCCCCGAAAGGGGCCTGATTCTCTATTTTTTTATTTTTTTTATATTTTTGTGCACGT
>Ga0209232_1000215_pt1 | contig 36954 bp, 39 predicted proteins | sample ETNvirenome_2_60_FD_184066 | JGI IMG/M metagenome (GOLD analysis project Ga0209232, IMG submission 184066) | Marine viral communities from the Pacific Ocean - ETNP_2_60 (SPAdes) (version 2) | ecosystem: Environmental > Aquatic > Marine > Oceanic | place: Pacific Ocean | collected 2013-06-22
TCAAAAGAGGGAGGACAACATGGCAATTCATAAGATCGATGGTGTTGATGCCGTAGACGGCGGATCACAGATTAGTTCATTTCCGAAGAAGTTCGTTACACTGTATGCGAATGCGGCTGTAACCAAGGGCGATTGGGTCAAGATTGACATCGGAAACGCCAAGAATGGCCGTGGCGCGTCCGTGATGACGACTGCTGCTGGTTCTGTAAATCAAGCATTCGGTGTTGCGGTTGAGACTGTTGCGGCTGGCAACGACGTTAAGATTCAGACCGCTGGTCTGAACGAAGCTGCTTTGATGCTCGCAAGCCAGACTGCCGGTACTGCTTTGATTTGTGACGGTGGCACTGCTGGTGCTGCCTCGACCTTTGGCGCTGACGAGGCTGCTGCTCCGTGTGGAGTCTATGTTTCGAGCGATGGATCCACAGCTAGTGTCGCTGCTGCAACCAATCGCGTACTGATCATCGACCAAGGCTACTTCTAGGCCATATTCGCTACCGGGCTCCGGCCCATTCTCGGCTGCTGGGGTATAATGCACCAGCAGCCGTTTTCTTTTTGTAGGGGTACGTCGTGAACCTGAAAGAGCTCACCGAAGAAATCAACTCAGCACTCGACTACAACCCCGACTTGGAAGCATACAAGAGCCAAGTCGCGCGGGTTATCAACCGTCATTACCTGCAGTGCTCAAGCCAGTACAACTGGTTGTTCCGACAAAAGCGCGTGCCCCTGACTCTCCGAGCTGACATCACCGGGGATGCGACCACCAACAAGCTCTCAGTGGGAAACGCTACCGACAGCTTCGATGCCAGCAACGTCATCAACTTTGAGGGCACAGCTGACACGCTTCCTACCTTCGAGATGTTGGGCAACCCTCTGATCATTCAGGACAACGACACGTACACGACCAGAGCGGGCATCTCGCATGGTGCAAGTGAGCGTGAGTTCACCATCACGGGCATCTTCGACTTGGGCACTGCGCTCGCAGACTATGGCGCCTCAGGTCGTTACGGTGGCACAGGTGACCCTGAGTGGCCTGACGGGTATCAGCCTGGTGACCACTCCGGTATCATTCTGGACCGTCCGATCATTGACCCCAGTACAGATGACGGATCATCCCTGACAACGAAAGACTACTACACAGACTGGAAGATTGAGTTCCGTCAGTACTACCTGCCTGCAGACTGTGTGGAAGTACTGGGGATTGTAGACCGTGGCCTGAAGACCCCAGTGCATACGCAGTCCAGCTCGTCCATCACGACGTCTGTGAACACAGCTCCAGACCGTGGACGGCTCATATTTATCGACGCCGCTAAGGAAGAGCACCTCTATCTAGACCGCGACAGTACCGGAGACCCGGTCATCGGCATCGAGGGCATGCCCAAGAATCTGACACCGCCGATGGTTCCGCCGCAGTTGGAAGCGATTGCTCGAGACATTGACGATACAGATTTGAAGGAAAGTCGATTGAAGGGTGGTGACACCTATGAGTATTGCTACACCTTCGTGTATGCAGGCATCGAGTCAGCACCGTCTCCAATTTCAAGTATTACTCTGCCTACAACCTCTACCTACTTCGCAATGGACATCGGCAGCGAAGCGGTTGAGGGTGATTTCCGTAGAGATGGCACCTTCGGTCGAACTGAAACCACTATTACAGAGCGTGGAAGCACGCCTACGAGTGCTGACATCAAGCGCCGCATGACGGGTCGAATCAAGCGTTTCTATCGGCGTAAGGTCCAAGCACCTGGTGACAAGGTGAGTCTGCAGTGGCAGGGATACCAGAGATGGCTGCACATCGGCGACCACTTCACCGATGGGTCGGTGTTGGACATCGGACGCAAGCAGTCGGTGTTCGCTAGTCCTGCTGGAGCTACTCGAGAGGAGTTTCCAGACGATTTCGCATCGGGTCGGCCAGTTCTCGGTTGGCCACAAGCCGAGTTTCTTGAGCTCGGGTACTGGACCTACCACGACGGAGAGCTCGCAAAGCTGAAGGTACTGGATGAATCCGGTCCCCGTCAGACTATGAGAGTGTACCGTCCGCCGAGTCAAGACATGGATGTAGAGATTCGGTACTTGGCACGACCAAAGAGGCTTGTGGCGGACTCTGACGTGCCTGAGTGGCCGGTTCAGTATCATCACCTACTGGTGTACATGGCACTGGCAGACATCTGCTTGCAGCACGGCATGAATAGTCAGTCTCAGCTGTATGAGCGGAAGTCCATAGAGCTCTTGGACAGGATGAAGCAAAAGTACTTGAGCCGGACGAACAGGAAGTACATCCGTCGAGGTTTCGACCGAGTTGTGTTTGCGGGTGAGCGGTTCGGCGTACCAACAAAGGTGTAGTCAATGAACACTCAAACCCTTCAAGTCTTCAGCCTTCGCGGCATGGACGAACGCTGGCTTCCGGAGCCTCAGGATGCGTTGTACATCCAAGACATGACTTGGACTCCGAACGATTCTTGGCGAACATCTGGAGGATTCCTCCAGGTTTATCAGCCAGACATCCTCTCTCTCATTGAAACCACAACAACGAAGATCGACATTGAAGAGACTGGCGGTAATCAACAGGGAACACTGAAAGACCCTGAAACTGAAGCCGTGACCACCGTCATTACAACGACAGTCACCACCGATGTCGGAATGTTGGGCGACGATACGTTTGGGACCATCAACTCGATTCACTGGTTCGCTCAACACAACGGAGCTCGTCAGTGGTTGATTTTTGAAGAAGTGAACGCTGAGTTCAATAAAAATACAGAGAAGATTGAACCCTCTAATAAGGTGACCCTGAAAGCATTCTATGGGTCGATCGCCAAAGGCTTTGCGGACTCACCACTGAGTAACAAGCCTACGATTGACCTTAAGCAGTACGTACTGAATGAGAGCTCAACGAGCATCACAAATATCAATGATCGAGTCCGCACAGATCTTTCAGTCAGGACACAGTCTCAATCTTACGGCGGTCGAATTTATCTCGTCAACGGATCCGATGAACCTCTTGTCTTCGACGGTGAGGTGTGCGAGCGAGCTGGGTTCGCTGACAAGCCACCTTCTCCTACCGGAAATGCTGCTGATTTTCGTTCTTCAACCACCGTTCCCATCGCTGTTGGTGACTGGGACGACAATGTAGAAATCATAGACGATCTTGAGCCGTTTTTAGGGTCAGCGTTCGAAGGTTTCACAGTTCCCGCCTACTACGCTTCTAAGGTCAATGGTGTTGGATTTTATTCACTGCACAAAAACCTACCATACTGGGGGCTAGGTTCTTTCAGTGACGCCACCATCGGTGCTGGCTCATACAGGTTCAGAGGCGCTGGGATTGAGCCACGGAACGATGCAGACTTCGACAATGCCATAATGTTGAGAGCGAACTACTACGGCAAGGAGCAGCTCGACACAAGAAAGTGTGGATTCCAGTACAAAGTGACCTACGTAAACGAGCGTGGTCAAGAATCCGAAGCGTCTGCTACCAGTAGTTTGATGACCGTTTACAACGGTCGTGGGGGCGGAAAAAAGAGAACTCTACACGGCAAATGCATGGTGTCCCTCAACATTCCCATCGGACCAAAAGAGTGTGTAGCTAGAAGAATCTATAGAACTAGAAACGTGTACGATTCAAATGGAAACTTGTACACCAAGGGTGACCAAAGGTCGTTCTACTTTCTTAAAGAAATCACTGACAACATGACGACTCAGTTTGTCGATGGACACCCAGACACAGCATTGGGTGCGCTTCTCGACGAGGACGGGCTTGGTAACTTCCCCAGCAAGACTAAGTTTCTCGCAGTCTTCAAGAACACGATGTTTGCTGGAGGGTCCGATTTAAATGAGATCAGGTACTCAGCCCCGTTGTTTCCTGAGGTTTTTCCGAGGAGCAACGTATTGGTCATTGGTGATGATGACGGCGGTCAGATTACTGGAATGAGGACCACAAGAGATGCTCTGATTGTCTTTAAGACTCGAGGCATCTACCTCATCAAGGGTGACCCCCTGAACGGCTTTCATGCGAAGACACTCAACAAAGATGTAGGCTGCATAGCACCGGATACGATTGCTGAGCTGCCAGGTCTTGGTATAGCCTTCCTTTCCGAGAGATCGGTGTATCTGCTTGAGGGGGCTCTTGAAAATACAGGGAGCATCACGGGTGTAGTGAACATCGGTGGAGAGATTCCTAACCAGCTTGAGCGTGTCAACACCGCAGCTGCGATTCGCGCGTCAGGGCTGGTGTATCAGAGAGACAAAGAGTACTGGCTCTCACTGGCTATCGATGGCTCCGACAAAAACAACTACTGCCTGATCTACCATTACGAGGTGGGTTCTTGGAGCGTCAGGAAGGATTTCCCAATCGACTGCATGGTCGCGTCTAAAGACCACAGAGGGTACCTTTTTATCGGCAGTAACGACACTCAGAACGATTCTCGAGCAGGAATCTTGGTGTACACCAAGGGTGCTTCAACAAAGGGCTCTACGACTGTTACAAGGGACGCTGACACTTTCGATGTCGAGACTAGCGTTCCAATACCGATTCAGTCTATCTACGAAACCGTGTCGAACGACTACGAGAGTGTGTTCAGTAACTTTAGGCCAGCTCACGTCATGGCTTATGCAGTCGGATACGGCGACAACGGATTGACGGTCAACACTCGTGTCAACAGGTCGATTGACCAAGTCAGAAGCACCCAGCAGGTAGCCGAGCAGCAAGACCCCAACGAAGTATACCCAGTGTACGGATCGGCTAAGTTTGATGTGGACCGATGGACATCATACCGGCCCACGGTGATTCGCTACGACGTATCGACAACGCATAAAGGTCCCGTCAGAGAGCTCTCCGTCTCGTTTGCAAGCGCGGTCAACAACAAGATTGAGATCATCGGATATGACTTAGAAGCCAAGTACGGCGAACAGCGGAACATCAAGCCGCTCAACAAGGCGCTGCGACCAAGCGGGAGATGACATGGCCTGGAAGTACAAGCAAGAGCACGTAAAAGACGGGGACGTCGTTGAGCCATCAGAATGGCGAATCAACGTCAACGAAACTCTATCTGAAATCAATGGCTACTTGGACTCGGACAACATCGCGGAAGGTTCGATTGGTTCCGACCTGATTCGCAGAAAAACTTTTACTGACGTGTTTTCATCCTCGGTCAATCCGAATCGGTCGTACATTTTCAATCATGAAGGCTCTGGATGGCAAAGAAGAACCCTGAGTCACATCAGTAAAGATTACAAAGACTTAGGAATGGATCAGAACCCCAGTGAACACACCTCTAGATTCATAGTGGGAGAGGCCCCAGGTATAGATCCTACGGCATACGATGTAGTCCAAAACGACCAGCTACCTCACATTACCTTCACGCCAGACTCGGACGGTTTACTTATTTGTGAGTTTAACGGCTTTGTCTGGTGGTCCGGATACAGTACACATCCCGATTTTTTGAATCGTAATAAAAGCTATGACACTACGAGGTTCGACAACCTTCACACGTATGGATTTTTTGCTGATCAGAAGAAGTACTTCAAGCACTACTCATCTTATGTGTTGTGTTCTCAGTGGAGATTAGTGGTCAACGGTCAAAGCGTTGCGGAGAGTGGTCCTCTCGGCAATGAATACAGATCTCACCCAATCTATTTGTGTGGAGCTGCACCAATACTCAAGAATACTGAAACTCAAGTTCAACTAGAAGCTCAGTTTATTTGGTACTCGCGTGGCAAGGATCTTGCCATTCAAGCGTCGTCTTACGCTCCTTTGTTCATACACCCATACTCTACGGCATCTAAAGAGCCGGACAGCGACTACGCAAGCCACAAGGTCACAGACGAAAACTACAATACTCAGACGTACAGAAACGACTGCACACTTCAACATCCGTATCTCACAGCCATTTTTAGGAAGCGATAGTGCCCAAAATCACACCACCAGAATTTGTAGAAGGCGATGTTGTTGAGAAGAGAGACATTACGGATCTCAGAGATTCAATCAACAGTAATCTGATTGACGAGATTGACGGCTCCAACATTCGTGAAGAGGGCTTGGACCGGAGGGTCTTCAAAGAGGGTTCGGTTGTACCTAAGTTCACGACGACACAAAGGTTGTACTCGTCAAAAATTCAACCCGTTGTTTGTAGTCAGAATTGGAGAATCGTATCTTATGCCACTGCCGACGACCTGAAGGGCAATAAAGACCACCCAACTCAAGCGGTATTACCTATTCGATGGAACACGGAAACCGATACCCATTGTGTCATTCGGTTGTCCATGTATGTAGACAGTCAAACCTGCGACAGAAGGCCCATTCACGAAGCGCAAAACTACTGGGATTTCGGACTGCTTGTCGTTTCTCCTGGCGAGTCGAGGCCTTCTGGATTTCCAACGACTGGATTTGAGCAAATGGCCTCTTTCACCAAAAACTTCAGGGTGTCGCCGTTTCAAAGAGTGGGCTTGAACAATGCGTTCAATCGAGACCGAACTCAAGGCTATTTCACCAAGGGTCAGTCCAATGCGATTCACAGAGCACTGGGCTTGTCCGGTGATTTCGATGAAGCCGATGTTGACAACCAGCGAAGACGAGTAGGCTCATCTGTACCTAGTAGTAATGTTTTTTCCTACCATGAGGAAACATACCCAAGAGGCGCTTGGTATCAGTACGCATTCGATCGAGCATCTAATTTCAACTCATCGTTTTCCATGACTTGTCATGCGACAAGCGAATTGAGTAGAGCTTCTGAACTCAATGCTAATTTCATGTGGCCGTTTTCAGGTACAGCGAAAATCTACGTAATGTACAGGTCTAATCTTGCAGGGGCCACACCTCCTACGCTTGATGTCCACAACCTGAATTTATCAGCTCAAATTTACCGGAGATGACATGTCTATCAAGTGGCCAATAACGGACCTTACAGGCAGTAGTGTACTCAAGGCAGAGCACATTAACGATGGCTCGGATGCTCTGCAGAACTTCGTCAATGAAGGGATTGGAACTGATGAGCTCAAGTCCCCAGTTGAGTTTCTAGGCGGTCTTGATACAACGCCATACGATCAAAAAGGATGGCTTGAAAGCCGACAGGTGTACCGTCCTGAGTTTTATGGGTCTCCATCACCGCGAATGATGGCCACGAGTGGTCAGACACACTTCCGAGAAGTTCAAAACGATTGGTCATCCGGAGTCGTTTTCAACACCGAACTTACTGGAGCAAGTCCAGTAGCAGTGCCGGATACGGCAACCCGCATCAAACTCAAGCACAAAGCAACCGTCAATATCATGGCCAGCTTTTACATGTTTGAAGTAGGTGGTGTGGCATTGGCTGCTACCGAAATTCCATTAGACAATGCCGCTCACTACAACCCTGCTGGGTATGGTGGATTCGCTGGATCAGATTTAGACAGAGACGCAGAGGACCAATTGCAACGAGGATACGAATCACTTCGAGCTGGTAACTGCAACTTGAGCATCAACGGTGCCATCATACCGAGTACAAAACGTCGAATCTATACGTCTACAGTAGGTCCTAAGAGTAATTTTTTTCAAGCTGAGTTGCCTGCAGCAGATATGTTTGCCTTGGATGGAATGGGAGCGGAATCAAAGAGAGTTTTGTATCAGCAGCGTGGGTTCTTATTTTTCCCTATGATTGGGAGACATCAGCACAATATTTTGCTTCAGACTACTTTAGAGCCAGGAGTTCATGATCTTGGTTTGGTTTTCACAGGCAGAGTGATTTCTGCTGCGCCAGGACCAGATTATGGACTGCTTGATTTCTTCTGGGCCAACAAACGGGGAGCTGAACAATACGATCGAGGCAGTGTTGACGAGCGGCCTGCGTTCCCGAAAATAAAGAACATCTTCTTTTTGGCTCGTAACTTCATTGTGGACTGCTACTACGAGGACAACGTCTGATTCCGGTTGTTCAGATAGGTCGGAAGTAGTACTTTAAGAAGGGTGAAACATGGCTGAAGAGTTCGAAAAATACCAGAAGGCAGCAGGCAAAGCAGGTGAAGCTGAGGGCCGTGCTGCAGGCCGTGCAGAGGGTGCTGCTAAGGGCTCTGCAATTGGTACCGGAGTCGGTACTGGCGCTGGAGCTGCTATCGGAGCGGCATTCGGAAATCCGATATTGGGTGCAGCGATTGGCGGCTCTATCGGTGGAGCCATCGGTGGTCTCTTTGGTGGCAACAGAGAAGCGAAGCGTAGAGCTCGAAGAGAGAAAAGAAAGGCTAAAGAGAGGGCCGCTAAGCAGTTTCAGAAGGACTGGAAGTCTAAGAAGCGCAAGCAGGTAGCTGCTGAGCGTTCGGCCAGAGCCAGTGTCGAGCAGGCTAACTTGCAGTCTCAGCAAGCGAAGGCATTGTCGAGTGATGCTGTTCTGGCTTCGATGATGGACACCACTCCTCCTGTGACTTCGTCGAGAGGTAAGACGCAGCTCGACAAGTTTGAAGATCTCAACTTTGGATAAATCATGGCAGAAGAAGCAGAAGACAAGACCGAAGAGAAAGACGAAGGCGCGTTCACTCCAGATGACTTTGTGTATGACAAGGACACGAAGAAGTACGTTCGTAAGAGCATGTCGCCAGGACTTTACCGGCGACAAAATCTAGCAGCGACAAAACAAGCGGCGACCGCAGGTGGTATTGCTGTTGCCGGCGAATTGGGACAGTTTCTTGTTGGTCTTCAGACCATGAAGGACCCTGTAATCAAGGGACTTGGGGCAGAAGCAGCTCAGCTTAAGGCGGATATAGACAAGGATGCCGATTTACTAACCGATGAAGAAAAGGCAGCTCGACGCGAGGCTGGCATGGCTAATGTCCAGAGGGCCATGGAGCAGCAACAGCGTCGAACGGAAAAGATTGCCGCCTCTACAGGTAAGTTTGACGCGGCAAGCCTGCTTGCTGCAGGCGATAGAAGTCTCGGTCAGGTTCGACAGGCTGCTTTGGATACTGAAGCGAGACTTGCGGCAGAAGATGTGGCTCGAGAGAAATTGAAGGAAGAATCCGACGCACGCAAACAAGCTCGTCTTGATTCTATAAAGCAAACCCTTCTCAACGTCCGTAAGGAGACCGTACTCGAACCACTGCAAAGGGTGCTTGGCACGGGCACCTCAGCTGCTCAAAAAATATTGGCTCATGCCCCGGCAGCGTCGATTGAAAAGGAAGTCGAACAACTTCGTGACCTAAAGGTGCCAGATGAGGACATCGCCGAGGTCGACCGATTGCTTGCGACAAACCCCAAGAAGGGTCGCGAGATGATCAAAGAGCTCACCGAAAAATATAAGGGTGGCCCTCCTGAGACTAAAGAGGCAAAGAAAGCAGAACCTAAGAAGGGGCCCGTCGATGTCGATGTTGGCTTCAAGAAGGCTGATGAGTATTGGGCAAACAACAAGAGCGGAGATGGTGACGACTTTCGTCAGTGGGCTCGCAAGAACTACCCAGACGAAGTGCTCAAGGATGACCGTCAAGCAAATCTCGACGCAAGCGGACCCGTCAACAGCAAGGCTTTTAAGGATGCCTGGAACAAGTACGGCGAGGAGTACCTCAAGGAGGAGGCACGACCCCTTGGGGCGCCCACAGTCACCGTAGAGAAGATTGAAGAGGCGAAAAGTAAGCAAGAGTTAGATGCTCAAGCCACGGAGCGAAACAAGGACATTGCGCCTCTTGGGTTTGAAGCGTTGTACCCGAGCTCTGATGTTCGCCGTGAGTACATGTCAAGAAGCGATCAAGGTGATTTCCTGATTTCGTGGAGTCCGTCGACTCAGAGCTTCAGAATCTTAGATCCCGAAACAAGACAGCGTGAGTTAGAAATCACTGTCGATCAGATGAAGGAAAGCGACCAAGAGTTTGCACAGAATCTTCTGAAGCTCGCTGAAGCTGAAGGGCTGGTCAAGAGTTGATGCCGGCTAACTCGCCAAGTCGCCGCGAGTATGTGCAGTTTAAGCGCATGTTGGAGCAGGCACTTCTGGAGGTACCTCTGCCTGCCGGCATCATTGATACTGATCACATCATTCCTGGTGCCATCAGGCCTGAGAACTGCAAGCTGGATGCTCAGTGGGAATTTCAGTCGAACGATTTTCAGCGCGCGCCTCGAGCTCCGGCGAGAACAACTACCGCGACTGAGTCTCAACAGCCAAACAGAATCAGTGTCGACTCGTATGGTGGAACCTCAAGCTATTCGGTAGATGATGAGCCGGTTCAGGAGGAGGGGCCAGAGAGCGTTGAGCAGGTAGTGTTCTTAGACGCAGTGAGACGAAAGGTCATCTTTACACTGCCCCCAGCTGCTAAAAACTCTGGTGTTCGTGTCTATGTGAAGCGCACGGACTCCGATTCTAACGAGATTTGCAGGATAGAAACTTTCCAAGACGATAAGATAGATGAGGATGATCGCATTACACTTGCGGCACTTGAGGCAGTGATTCTTATTGCTGACTCAGGAAAATGGCATCTGCTCTCTCGTTACACCCCATCGTAGGAAATGAAATGGCAACTCCTCTTTTCCAAACTGATTTTGAGAGAGCACCGAGTGCTCTTGAGAGCTTTGAGAAAAACTTCCTCGATACCCGGATCAAGGAGGGCACAAAAGCCTACGAAAGGATGCTCAAGGCAGCAGACCCCAAGTTTGCAGTGGACATCTACAAAGAGGAGATGAAACTTCTCACAGCGCTCGAAAAACAACTCAGTGGTCTGAAGTCATCTAAGAGCGGTGGGGGTAGTGTCACCTACACGACAAGGCTTCCAAGTGAAAAAGACATCTTCAAACTCGAACAAAACATTATAGATGACCAAGTCAAACAACAGGATGACTACGTAACTGGCAAAGGCGGCTACACTACCCAACAAGCAAGAGTCCGAAAAACTCTCAGCCAAATTGAACAAGCGGAAACTCCTGAGGCGCGCAAGAACCTTACACGTAGCTTGCAACGTCATATTCAAAGTTTCCAAGACGACGCCAGAAATAGGACTCGAGGCGCTGGGCACGCTTTTGGCGAAGCTGTAATGGAAGATGCAAGAGGTCTGAGTGATGAGACTCGACAGGCAGTTTTCGGGACTCTTCGAGCTAACAAGTTGACGCCCAACAGTGAGGATTTGAAGATCTATGCTGAACCTCGTGAACTGAGAGCAGAGGACCAAGAGCGACTCAACAAACTGCGGAAGGGCACGACCGACGTTCGATCAACTCAAAAGCAAGGCACTGCTGGCGTCGATCCATCAACACTGGCTTCTGACCTCATCAAAAGAATCGCAGCTCAACGCATCAGGGTAGAGCGAGCTCGTGACAATTCGTATGCAGCTCGTGAGGAATATCGAAGTCTTGCTGCAGGACCCAATGTCAACTTGGCAATCAGTCCTCTTGCATCTCGGCCATCTCAGAGGTCTGACGCTTTAGCTGAGTACGCTAGGTTGGCTGAACTAGACCCGGAAAGAGCAGAATCTGTACTGGATGCGTCGCGTGATGCAGGTAAGTTGACGATACCTGACCGGCTTGCTCAGCTACGTGCCGATCCCGATGCAGGCGGTAAGGCACCTATCGATACGGTTCTAGACCGTGTAGGGGCACTGGAGGCCCTTACTGGCTACTCTCGTGCTCCGACCGAGGCTGGACGCTTTGGTGTTGATGTAGACACGCGAGACTTGACCAGCACTGATATTCCCAGTGTGAGACAAGCAATGCAGGACATGTTGACTGCAGTGAAATCTCCGATGTTCGAAGATCAACAGTTTGGTAGTATCGATAGCATGGGTGACACGCTTGAATTCGAGAACTACTTGGAGAATGCAATATCTGCATTGGACGAGACTCGAGAAAAAGACCCGAGCATGGCAGCTCAGCTGGCGCAGAACTTTTCCAAAGATCTTGTAGATTGGAAAGACTCTCAAGATGACAGGGAGATTGGTAGACTTCGATCTGACACGCAACCTGGATATGCGGTCAGTCGTTCTATCAATCGCATTCGCACCGCAAAGCGAGAAGCTGATAAGAGTGGTGACACTAAAATGTTGGCGGAGACGGTAGCGAATGAGGCGAACAGATTTCGTGCGGCGGATGATTTCACGAGAAGCGCGTATGGAGACGAATTCATTGAGCGCGTCGAAGACTTCAAAGACCACAGAGATTTTGATTACTTCGAACAAAGTTTAATTGAACTTCAGCCTGCAGCAGAAGAAGCTGCAGTTGGTATCACCGATATAGGGGAAACAAATGGCACAGTCAGCAGCTGACTTTCTTGCAAAGCAAACCGGAAGAGTAAATAAGAGGCCAACCAAAGTCGGTGGTGGCACAGGCGGTGGTGGCACAAGCGGTGGCACGGGCGGTGGTGGCACAGGCGGTGGAACGTCGAAAACTTCAAAGCGACTCCCACCATCTCCGGAGCTTGTTCGTACCGCTGCAGCAGGACTAGCCTCCGCAGATGTAGTAACGGGTAGGGCACCGAGGACGGAGACCGACTTTCAAGATGATTTCAAGGAGTCCCAAACAAACTTGGGTTTGGCCGCTACTCGAAGGGGTGAAGACGCCACACTGGCTGACTTATTGGAATCTAGACGATCTCAAATGATGGATACTCAGAAGGCGCTTCAAGAAGCAGAAATTGAACTGCAACGATCGGCCACTGCAAGACAGCAGGTTGATCCGGGTGTTTTCAGCTTGAATCGTGCATCTCAAGATCCGGAAGCACTACAAGAAGCAGAGTTGTACAACAGGCGATTTGCAGTAAAGAAGAGGATTGAAAAAGATCTGGCTCAACAGTCGTCTGATATAGCCATGCTGCAAGAAGCTGCGGATAGTGGTCAGACTGTGGCTGGGATTAAGGAACAGTTGACGGCCAAATTGAGAGCGCAACAGATCGAGAGGAATAGGATTCAAAACGAACTAAACCTCGTCGGTCGGCAGGAAGGCAGATCAGTCATGCGTCAGTTGACCCCATCTGCCATTAGCGGTCTCCCTCAATACGATGAGGAAGGAAATTACGAGGGGATAAGTGGTACAGAATTTGGGGCATTATCGGGTCCGTTTAGAGAAAGATTGGATGCAGTGGATGCAGAGGAACGACGCACTGTTGAATTATTAGATTTGTTGCCAGAGACGCAAGAATTTGTTCCAGGTGTTGACCCAATCAATGAAACACCAGTACCAGCTACTGCGCCTTCACGGAAACCATCACGACCAATGAGTGACGATGAGTTTCTTGGCAGTATGATGAGTCAAAGTGTCACTAATCCGGTCGACCCAATTCTTGAAGAGTCAGTGAAAAATGAGCTTAAAAGAGGTGGTGGTCAACCCCTCGCAGACGCAGCAGACACCGGACGGTGATAGGGCAAAGTAGTGGCAGAAGAAACCGAAACATCGACGTTACCGGATGTAGACCCATACGCCGAACTGAAGGCCTATGAAGAAAGCATCTTCGGTGCTGACACTCAACAAGTTGATGTAGACGACTACCTTGCAAGCACCTTGCGCTCAGACGTGCAGCGTCTACCACAAACGGACGAGGAGGTAGAGCAGCAACAAATCGAGTCGGGGTATATGCCTCTCCCTGGTCGGGAGATGGACCTTGACCCTGCAACACCCGTTGAAATCGAGGACTACTTCTTCGAGGTGTACGACCACATTTTTCAGGGTCAGCTAAACAGGGGCAAGACAGAACAGCAGGCTGAAAAAATTGCCTCAGAGCAAGCACGCAGCGCGCTTATCTACAACCTTGTTGGCGAAGTACCTAAGCCCACCGATCCTGACGCTAAGGGAATCTTAGCAGCTGGTGGTCGAGTGTTCGGCTCTCGCAAGTTGTACGGCATGAGGGACGCAGATACTCCCAAGAAAGCGTTCGACATGCGAATGGAGGAGAATCGAAACGCCGAGCTTGAAATCAGAGAAATGGTTCAAGAAGAAGGCGCGATGGCTGTTCTCGGCAAGGTCTGGGAAGGCAGTGAACCGATGACCATCGAAGAGGCTAAGAAGTCAGGTATCGGTATTGATCGTCAGTCTTTCTGGGGACGTGACCGACAAGACGGTGTCGACGATGATGTTTCGTTCTTCGATGACGCATACATTCCATTTGGCATCAAAAACATTCCTGAGTTGATTGAACGAGCTGCAATCAAAATCAACATACCTGGGATGTTCGCCAACGTGTTTCTAGACGAAGATGAGCGAGAGGCGTACCTCAAAGAAACCAAGCTTGCACTTCCCACTGAAAACTTCGAGAGAATCGTCGAGACTGTTGAGCTCGCTCATGAAAAGGGATTGAACGACAAGCAAATTGAGGACCAGCTCGGCGACGAAATAGGTTCTACATTGATGCAGCAGTCGTTTGACGATTTGCCGTCCGGCTTTCAAGTCGCAAAACCGTCTGTAGACCTGTTCAAAAAATCGGTGAACGCCAACAACGACCGCTTCACATTGTCCAACAACGATCAACTCAGGGGTGCTGCACTTCTTGTTCAGGAAGGCGCCTCTGATAAGGTCATCCAGAAAGCGTTGAATGATGTGTCGTTCGGAGCACTACCAGAAGAGGTATGGGCCGGTTCAGTGCGTTCGACGGTCCCCTTGGTGCGGCAGTCTATCGAAACTGCCAAGCGGGTGATTGAAGCTAAGGGTGATGCAGGAAGAGCTGCGCGGGTTCTTGAAAAGGGCATCGAGTCGACCTTGTTCAGTGCCGAACAGGTCGGCGATGAAATCAAGGTGATGGAAAACACCTTGGGCAAGGCGCTCCGCATGCTGGGTGTCTTCACCGAAGGAGTCGCAGAGATTGACGGCACATTTGGACTCACAGAGGATGCGGTCAAACAAAAACTCAAAGCAGTGGGATTGCCAGAGGAACTCTCTATTCTCCCTGGTCTCGGCGTCGGTAATATACTCAACGTCACCCCAGCATCAAGAGACTTCTATTTCAACTACGGCATGCGAGACATGGACTCTACGTGGTTGTCACGAACGCTTGCTAATATTGAGACTGGCAATGTTGGATTCACTACACACTTGACGAACGAGGCGAGAAAGGACGGATTTGAACGAGGCACACCAGAGTTTCACACCAAGCTTTTTATTGGTGGCGCTCTGGACTTCTTGGTGCCTTGGGAAAAGCTGCATCTCGCACCAGTGGCACACACAACCAAAGCTGCAGCTCGTGGAGCATCACTGACACGCAAGCTAAACGTGTCGGGGTATCGTGGACGTGCGTTCTTGGCGGGGTTCTCTCCTGCCATGTACAACCGTATTTACAAGACTTTTGAGCGAGCGTCTTTGGCTGCAGACAATATTCGAAGGCGACTGCCTGATGAAATTGATGCCCCGGCACTCAAAAGCTTGTTGGACCAAGACGATGCGTTTCGTGCAGCTCAGGATGTAGATGTCGAAGTTGCGGTTGATGACGTTGCGACTGACTTCCGACCCTTGACCTACACGGAACGTAAGTTTGCAGACCAAATCTTTGATCAGATGCAGGCAGGAAAGACCTTCGACGATGCGTCCGAAGCCATCAAGGATGGTTATTCACCGGACGTATTTGAGACTGCAGCTGACGTAACAGAGTCTGCTGTTCGTCATGTCATTGAGACTGAAGAGGGCATAGGACTATTTCCTTCTGGTAAACCGGGTACTCCTGAGTATCGACCAGGCGCCATACCGTTTGAGGTTGACCAACAGACCAAGCGTGTCCTTGCCGCAGCAGGCATTCGATACGAGGACATTAGAGATCAACTTGGAAAGCTCGCTGCATCTAATGCAGACGAGTACACCAAAAATCTACGTGCATTTTCGGCTATGGGTGCAGACGAAGACACTTTAGAACTTCGCAACTCAAAGCCCTACAAAAAAGTACGAGATCAACTCGACAAGCTTGTAGAAGATGGCGACATGACCCCTGAAGAGAAGGTCACGCTGCTTGCCATGATGGAGACACGAGCTCACAACACCTCGGGTGTTGAGACAATGTACAAGAAGATAAAAGACCCGGAGAGCTACTTCGAAGCAACGACCATTGAACGAGTTGCGACAAAGCTCGATGACGGCTCTGATGGACCGCCAGCGTTTAAAATTAAGACCACGCTCAGTAAAAATGCCGCCGATGAAATATCGATGAACAGCGTCAAGCAGCTGATCGATATCTTTGCCGACGAAGACACGCTCTCGATGACAAGATTGCTGGACAATGATCTGGAGCTTTTGGTTGATTTGATGGGCAAACGATGGACAGCGGAGTTCATCAAAAACAAGATCGGTAATACTAAGCCACGAGAAATACAGCCGAACAAGATGCCGTCAAATACGCTCAACGAGGCAGGTAAGACAATATTCGAGCGAAGATTAAGAACGCTTATTGAGGGCAGTGGTCGTCTGGGTGCAGACACCGTCTCTATGCGTGAGCTGTTGGCCAACCTTACATCGGTGTACGCGAGAATGGGTGACGGGGCAAAGGCCGCAATCATTCCGTCTATTACGAAGAGAGCAAACCTAAACGAGTTGTTGAAGCCGGACCGTTTCTTCCGGCCTGACATTATCAACCGAAATGTGGGTAGGCCCAATCGTCCGGGCACCATGGTTCGTGTCAGTGGAGACCTCTCAGCTCGTATCAGTGAGGGGCGAAGAGCCAAAACAGGTCGTAAGCGTGTTTTCGCAGATGTTGACGCGCAGCCGGAGTACGTAAAACAGGCTCTTGGTATCACCGACGACATGCAAGAAGTCGATGCCGTAGACGTATACGCTCGAGCTATTGGGTACGTGGTCGCTGAGACCATGAAGAAAGAAGAGGCATCCAAGGCTCTTCGTGGCATGGATTTGGTGAATCTGACATCTGCTACCTTTGTGACAAGAGAGAAGGCCAAGAGCATTAGAAGGAGCGTCAACGCACGTTTGGCATCTGTGCTCGGCATCTCAAATCGCAGTAAGATCTCTGGTATTACCTACCTCGATGCGAAAAAGCTTAAAGGTATAGCCGATGCTAAATCAAACACCATCAGTCTGAACGAGACTCAACAGGCGAGCTTCAAGGTATTCATACAGAGATTAGCATCGGAGCCATTTGTTGCGACTCGAATGCCGCAAGAGCTCGTCGGTCCAGGCGCCAAGCTAGATTCAATCTCGTTTGAAAACTACAACCGTGTAGTTGAACTGATGCAAGATGTTGAGGCTGGGGCTTTTGCTCGTCGAACGGTCTATACGGAGGCTATTTCTAAGTCTCTCGCGTACTCATTGCTCGGTGCATTTAGGTCTGGTCCTATTGCTAAAATATCCGGCCCGATACCTCCGCTGAATAAGTTCGTGACCGGAGTCGAGAGGATGTTCAAACTGGACGACCCGCTCTCTGCTGTGCGACCAGAACTAAAGGAACTGCTTAGGAGAGAGCTCACTAAGCTGGAGAATGTGCGTAGTGACGTAATCAAGATCGCTAGAGATGCTCGTCGACAAAAACCCGACGCAACTATCGAGCAGATTTTCGATTCACTTCGGAATCAACTTGAAGGCGACATGATGATGACGCCAGACCAAGTTGAGATTCTGCTTGGTAACGTCGAACTTTTCACCGACAAGGGCGAATACATAGGCAAGCAAGGACTCTTGTCTATATTCAACGAATTTACTACGGCTGAGATTGCAAGAATAGATGCCGAGTTTGCGGCATCTGAGCAAGCCAAGGGCGTAGACGTTGCTCCACAACAACTGAAGCCGTCACAGGCAGAAATCATTGCATCGGAAGATGTGATGACTCCAGATCAGTTTATCGAGGGTTTGAGCTCTGGAAAAAAGTTGCCTTCTCCAATTATTGAAGGTGAAAGTCGACTGCAGTACCTCACCAAATCTTCGACTCGGGCACTACTTCAAGACCTTTGCTCAAGTGGTAGCTTCCACGGTTTGCCGGAAGAAATAAACACAGCACTTACGCTGCTTGAAAGGTACTCGACGGATGAAGGACTTACAGCTGCTGCGGTGGCTAAGTTGGATGACGTTGAACGAATCTCTATTGCAGATTCGCTCTTCACAATTCAAGAAGAACTCGAGCGCCGAGCTAAGTACGTCCGAAACCGAGGTCAAACCATACTGACGGCAATGAGTGGAGAAACAAGAGACGCCGCAAAGAACGTGGACACTGTTCAACTCGCTCATGCGTACAGGTTGTTTCATCAGGGCGGTAAAGGTTGGCAGCAGTTGTACGATTTCGTACAAAGCCAAGGTGCCGATTTGGGCTTGGACGTAGACAAGATCGGCAAGTTTAGTCCAGCTCAAGCGTTTCTTGAAATGACTGTTCGACTCATGGCAGAGGACAAGTTGTTGGGCTTGTACGATGTGATGGTCCAGCACGGCATGCCTGGTGCAAACGTGAACTACCGGATGCCGAAAAAGATTGTGTCACCAACCGGAGCTGAGGTCTCGATTGAGCGCAGTCATGCGTTTTATGATCGGGTCAGAGCCTACATGGACCAAATCTTCAAGGCTAACGACATTACAGAGGTGGTCGAGGCTACAGCAGACGCACCCGAACGCATCCGGAAGCCTCGCGTGCCCACAGGCAGTCAAGATGTGAAGTATCGATTCGCAGCTTTCGAAGAGAAGGGTGATGAAGTCACAGGCAACTTCCATGATCTTGATGCTCAACTTGCTGCTGAAGAAGCTCTTGTCCGATTCGGTGTACGCACTCTGACTAATGGTCAGGAACTAGACACTATAGTTTTTCCAGATGGCAGCGTCACATACGGGCCTAAGGGTATCAAAGACGAGATTGATCAAGCACTCCTGAGAGCTGCATCGGTCGGTAAGGCTTTTGGAAGCGAGGCTGCTGAGCGCCTGAGAGTTGCCGACGTAGGAGCTCCGTTCGTACCCGGTGAAAAAACCACCACAGTGAAAAACTACAGCAGAGTAGCCAATGCCATCACTGCTTTGGCTGAAATATTTCCGATTACATTCACAAACATCAAGCGTGGTGTGACAACTGGTCTGTTCATACCTAACCCTGCTTACTACACAGCAAACTTTATGGGTGGCGCACTACAGCTCGTCACCGCTGTGAACCCAGTGAAGGGTTTCTCGATGTTGACCAAGAATCCAAAGATGGTTGGTGCAGTCGTTGCACGGATGTTTGGGGAAGGCACACACAGGCCGTTTGGAAACAAGATTTTGGTCGCCAAGAACGGCATGATCTACAACGCCGACCAGATTGCAGACATGGCTATTGCTTATCGGTTGAACTCAAGTTTCATTCAGGCCGAAACGCAGCGGTCCATGGCCGAAGATATCAAGCTTTACCTTAAGCAAAATCCTACCAAGCTTCAGAAAGCCAAACGGTTTGCTACTGCTTGGAATGATCAGTTGGCGGAAGTCGCTACAGCACTCGACAACTTCTATCGTGTGTCGATTTTTGTAGATGGCTTGAACGACGGTGTGTCTCCTGGTCAAGCAGCTGGCCTCGCAAGACGAGCTGCATTTGACTACAGTGCGCTTACCGATTTCGAGCAACGCATCATGCGTAACACCATCATGTTTTACAGCTACATGCGTAAAAACATGGACCTGTTCTTCGATGCTCTCCTTACTGACCCGTCTCGAGTCACGAACCAGCTCCGACTGACAAATGGCTTGCATCGAGCAAACTTAGATGACGAGTCACAAGTTGTTTTGCCTGAGTACATTCAAGCACGATTAGGAGTTGCTACGGCAAAACCGATTATCAACAAGCACGTCAACAGTGCTCGTATGTACGTACTGCCTAACACTCCAATCATGGATTCAATGAATCTAATGATTGACACGTATGACGCAGTGCGTGGAAATGCTGACGCCGCTCGAATGTTGTTTAGCAAAGTTACCCCTTGGTATCAGGCGCCTGCGGTGTTTGCTCTTGGCGTAGACCCGTTCTATGGTGGTGAGGTAGACCGCTACAACAAGATACCTGCGTGGCTTATGGAGTGGGACTTGGCCGTAACGGGTGGTCAGCTCGGACTGTTGTTGGAAGTGGAGAGAGAAAGCAACAGAAACGACAGATTGAGAACTTCACACGACGACTCTTACAGGCAGTTCTACAACGCCAAGAACGGTAAGCTTTGGTGGGCCTATCGCAATTTGCTTCAAATACCTGGTACTGGTCGCTCCATGAGCATCATTACACAAGTAGACCAAGCAAATTTGGGAATCGTAGAGGCGATCACCGATATGCTCCGTACTGCCCGACTTGAAGCTGAAGAACTTGGACTAGCTGATGAGAAAGACCGTGAGTGGGAGTTCATCGACGGCGACACCATGAGCCCTAAGGTTGGCCTCACACCACTCGATCATATTCTAGGTATTGGTGGAGTTCGTACCACCTTAGTACCGAATGTACAGTTTGCTCGCGAAAGAGCCCTCAAAGACTTACGTAGAGAATACAGGAAGAGATTCCCTCAAAGCCAAGACCCATTCGAGCAACGAGCTCAACAGCGTCAGTTTGACCCAGGCGAGTTTTAGTACGAATATCTCCCAAATCGTGATACCATTTTCCCGCAACCTTCCCTTTCCCTATATGGAGTAAATCATGTCCCAAATCCCTGCACTTTCGGGCGGTCGCGCCCTTACACACGGTATCGCAATGATGGTCGACCACGGAGCTGGTGGTGGAGCCAAGATGCACGTTGGTGGTCAAGCAAACGCTCAAGTCGCTGCTGGAACCTCTCACGAGAACAGCACTGACGAAGGCACTTTGTCCGTCTTCACTATCCCAGCAAACACCTTGGTTGCTGGCTCTACGATTCGCTTCTACGCTGCTGGAATTGTCGAGGACAACAACAGTACAGATACGCTGAAGACTCTCATTCGCCTCGGCACAAGCACCACCGACCGCAGCAACACTGAGGTGTTTTCATCAGCAGCCGTAGATGTCGCAGACGCTGATATTTACTGCTGGCACGGAATGATTCAGATCCGCACCTCTGGCTCCAGTGGAACCGCCGTTGCCATGGCTAGCTTCCAAGACCCAGACGCTTCAGGTACTGCTCCTAAGTGGAACTACAAGGCGAGCTTTGCTGTAGATACGACATCTGCTCTGCGTCTTGCCGTCACAGGTGATTGGAGTGTCGCTCACGCCGACAACGAGGCCAACTCGGAAATCTTCGTGGTAGACATCGTCAACCCGTCCACTTGATTCTGAGTCATTGATTCGAGGGGGCTTCGGCCCCCTCACTCAACCTTTCTTTGGAGGCTCAGATGCCAAGAGCTGGCTTCATTACAAACACGGCAGTGACCAACATCACGTCGACAAGTGCGTTCACATCCACGTTGCTTGCAGAGCAGACGACTGGTACACCCAGTGATGCTCGGTCTCGTGCGATGCCTGGTGCTTGCTCGTTATCTCAGCTGGACCTCGTACTGACTGAGTACGCAGGCACGGGCACAATCGAAGTCTACATGACTTGGGACTCGACCGGCGACGACCCATTGACCTCCAAGGTGACTAGCGTATCGGTCACTGAAGGTGGCTCATCAAACACCGTTCACTGCGTCATTTCACTCGACAAGTTGTTCGTGACTGCACCATCGGGTCAGACTGCAACGGGTAAGTGCTACGTGTGGATTAAGCCTTCCGAAGCATGCAAGGTGTCCAAGGCTCGATTGCACTGGCACGACCACACATAAGGAGCTCACATGCCAACCTTCAACGGGTCATTCACAGGTCGCGGTCAGAAAGTTAGCGGTACTGATGTAGACGCATCGGGTACCGTATTCATACAAGAGCGTGCAGACGCTCAGGCAGACGAAGCCGGCAAGGGTCAACTCTGGGTCGACAATCAGACTCCGTGTGAACTGTACTTCACCACGGATGCTGGAAACGACATCCAGATTACGTCTGGTACATCGATTGCCGGTGGTGGTGGTGGTACTGCCGCAGATGACATCAGCACGGGTGACGCCGCAGTTACTATCGCCACATCGAGCGGCAACATTACCCTTGATGCCCAAGCAGGCGATGCTGACATTATTTTCAAGGGCACCGACGATACCAGTGACATTACCGCACTGACTCTCGATATGTCAGAAGCTGGTGCGGCTCTGTTTAACGCTGCCGTTACTGTTGGTACCGACCTTACCGTCACAGGCGGCGACATCACTTACGGAGCCACAAACTCTACGCTTGCTGTGGGGGCTACAGCCCATGATGCAGCAGGTGCTACGCTTAATATTTCTGGCGGAGCGCCTACTGCGGGCACAAGCAATAACCAAGCTGGTGGCTCGGTTACCATCTCTGGTGGCCAAGGTAAGGGTAGCGGTGCCGGTGGCGACATCGTCTTCAAGACCGCGAACGCTGGATCCTCCGGCAGCAGCTTGAACTCTCTCGCTACAGCCTTGACGATTAGCGACGATTTGTCTTCGACTTTCGCTGGTGTGGTGAACACCGGGGTTGTGACTAGCACCGTTACTGCTGCTACTGGAGTGACGCTCGATCAAAACTTCAGCGTTACCGATGCCTCTAGCACTATCGGACTCGACATAGACTTTGACAAGACGGGCGCAAGTACGTCTGACAATACGATGATTGGCATCAATGTCGACATGGACAACACTACAGCCACCAACGGCACAAACGAGATGGTTGGCGCCAAGTTGACTCCGACGCTTCAACATGCGTCAGCGGCGGGTACAACGCTGGTTAAAGGCATTGAAATCACTGCGACTGGTAGTGGGCCAGGAAACACTACGACCAGAGCCTTGGACTTGACTGCAACAGGCGCAGACTTCAACCAAGGCGTGTTCATGAAGATTGATGACGGTGGTCCCGACATCAAGATGCTCAGTTCAGCCGACACTGGAGACTTCTGCACAATCGCTACTGGTGCGAATGGTGCCCTGACCATCACGACTACCGACGATGACGGCGCGAATGCAGACATCAATCTTGAGCCCGATGGCGATGTCGTTATCAAGAACACAGTCAATGACTCTACTGCCGCAGTCCTCCGGTTTGTAAAAGACAAGGGCGCTGCTGGTGCTGATGCAGATGGTTGTGGTGAGATTGAGTTCTTCGGAGACGATGACAACCAAGACAATATTCTTTTCGCGAAGGTCAGGGCTGAAGTAGCCGACGCATCAAACGGTGCCGAGGGTGGCCGGCTGATGCTCGGTGTAGCCACTCACGATGGGGAGTTTCAGAACGGCCTCGTAATCGAAGATGGAAGCGCTGAGGATGAAGTCAACGTCATTATCGGTAACGTAACTACATCAAAGACAAGCGTTTCAGGTGCTCTTGGTGTTCGAGACACAGCGCCCAAAGTTTCTCTGAATGTCATTCATGACTACAACTTAGTTACTTTTGAGAACCAACTTGCAGATGGGGAAGGCGGTGGTCGCGTTCTTCGCTATAGCCCAGGGGCCGATGATACCCTGACTGTTGGTCAGCTTTACTTCTTGCATACTGATGGGACGTGGGATCAAACAGATGCTGACGCTGTTGCTACTGGTGCAACGCAGATGCTTGGTATTGGTCTCGGGAACGCAAGAACCGCAGGCTGCTTGATGGAGGGTTTTATTCGTATCCCATCGACCGAGATTCTAAATGTTCCCGGATCTGGTGCTGTAGATGGGCTTCCTATTTATGTCAGCACGACGGCTGGACACCTTGACTTTACCGCACCTTCCGGTGGGGGTGACTTCGTAAGAATCGTAGGTCACGCGCTTGATGACGACGGTGGTGACGTACTTATTTACTTCAACCCATCTAACAACCACGTTGAGCTATAATGGCTGACTACACTAAATATAATGGTGTTGCCGCAGCAGACATTATTAAGATTGACGGTGTAGCGGTTGGTAGTATCGTAAAGTGTGACGGCGCGACTAAGCCTTCTTCAGGCGCAACATATTGGTTTGCTGTAGGTGACGACAGAAGAGTTGGCTACATTACCGATGCCGATCTTAAAGCAGGAAATGATTGGACTGACTATGACTCATTCCAGGGTGGTAGCAGTCCAAACCCATCTAGTAGTATCGATCATATTTCTGTTGCATACGGTAAAGATGAAAATGGCGATGAAATATGGGTTGGTACGTATGCGGATGACTCATGCGAGTTGTCATACAAAGAAGGTATCCCGAGTTCGGGTCCATGGACTGGTGTAAATTCATTGAGTGGTGGTGGAGGCTTAACTGGACGAAGAGACCAAGTTCAGTGGGGTAATGATGTTTGGATCGCGGTCGGCAAGATGGGTGGACCTGATGTTTTCAGATCAACCAATGGTAAGGACTGGAGTCACGTTGATGTTAGTGGCGCTAGTGGGATTAACAGTGAACGTGCTTATGCTTTGGCATCTAATGGTACTGGAACTTGGTGGTTCGCGCAGCAAAATAGAATTTACCAAAGTACTAATGATGGTTCATCTTGGAGCCTGCTTCACACACTACTCGATTCAAGCAATGCAGATCCTGGTGATATTAGAGTTTTAGCGTATACCAACTCTACGCTTTTTGCTGGAGTCAATGGTGGAGAGTGTTTTACTGCGGCGGCATCAGATTTAACTGACTGGTCAACTGAAACTACTATTAGTAATCATGGTGGGGCATGTTTCCAATTTGATACTCGCGTTGCCGCCGCTGGTGGTCGCGTCATAGCTGTAGGCGGCCAGCTTAAATCAATAATTGATATTAATGGTAAAACCATAACCGTAGTTGAAAATGGTGTGGACTTCATCAGTGGAACTACTCACGGAACTTTGTCGGCTATATCAACAGACGGATCTGGAACGTGGTGCGTGGCTTGTTTCACTGGAGACATGTTTTTTAGCACCGATAACGGCGTAAACTTTAGTGCTTCTGAGCAAAACATGGGCGGCAAGGACATGCTAGATTGCGCCCCCAACGTATACTTGCCTCTATAGGGAGAAATAATGAAGGATTTCATCGACCAACTTTTTTGTTCACAGAAGCGCATCTCTTGGCGACGACTGGCTGTGCTCGCTCTCGGAACCGTACTGCTGGCAAGCGGCTAATCACTTAAGGAAAAGTCATGGCTCTGTCTTCAGCTCAGTTTGACAACACAGTTCTCACATACAAAATCATCAAGCAGACCATTACGAACGCTACCGCAAACGTAGATGTGACGTCCGAGTCTGGGAAGCTGTATGAGATTTCTTTGGTCAACAACTCATCTTCGAACGCTTATTTCAAAGCCACACTGGATGATGATGTCGTGACGCCTGGAACCACTATTCCCGAGCTGATGATTCGTGTGAATGCTGCAGAATCCAAACGCTGGCACATCCCTGCTGGGCTGTCATTTACCAAACTCAGCTTTTGGGCCGTGACCAATCCAACGGACAACAACACTACGTCTCCAACCCTGAACAGTGGTAACGGTCTAGTTACTACTTTGGTTACCTCATAGGGAGCTCACATGGCAGTAACTACTGGAACAGTACCGGCAGCTCTTGCTGACACAATAGTGACCGACAGTGCCGTCGATGACGCAAATCCTGTTCAGGCTAATTCTGGATCAACGACTTGGTACTACCTGATTGGTGACGGCTCAAGTGGAGTTATCACCACAAGCACTTCATACATCAAGGTGTATGACGGTACATCGGGGGCGCCAGATAGCAACAACCCAGACTATGTGTTCCCGGTGCCCGCCGGTGAAAAAATAGAGTATGTCTGCTCTGAAGGAAACGCTTTAGCTGGCGGCCTGCGTTACTTTGGGACATCTACAAAAGCAAACGGCTCTACTCAAGCGCCAACTACAGCTGCCAACGCATTGGTAGCCAAATTCCTTTTCATCTAGGAGAGATCATGGAAACATTGAAAGCCAAGCTGGCCTCGAGAAAGTTCTGGGCAGCATTCATCGGAGCTCTGCTTCCCCCAGTGCTTGCGTTCGTGAGCGAAGACATCGGTTTGGGCGAAGCACTCAAGCTTTCTGCCGGCGTGTGCGTCTCGTACATTCTGGGTCAAGGTTACGTAGACGCAGCTGAGAAGAAGGCTGTGGCTGCAAGCGCAGAGTAAGGAGCTCATTATGTTCGGTATGACTGAAGATATGTCTGAAGAAGACGCACGAAAGTTGGATGAAATCAACGCGGGAGAGGGCAAGAACCTGACTTCAGCTCAAAAGGCTGTGGTGCTTAGGTTCGGGACCATCGACATCAAGGCCAAGAAGCCTAAGGACTCAATGTCCGTCGATATTCCTGCCGGACCAAAGGTGAAGCCCAAGGCTCGCCCCAACCCAGTTCAGCCCATCGATGTAGATGATTCATCTGTAAAAGTGAAGGGCATGGAATAGTAGATGGCACTGTCCAAGACCAAGTTTGAAGACGCATTCAAGTACGAGATTGTCCAAGAGACGGCGTGCGATGAGACTGCAATTGTCAACACAACCTCTGGTCCTGGCTCCATCTACGCTATCCACTTCGTCAACAGCAACAACGCAGCGTCGCTAAAGCTGTTTGACGCAGAGTCTGTGACCATGTCTACCACGGTGGCAGACATGGTTTTCAAAATCCCTGCTACCTCGACGACGATGATTGAGATTCCGGATGGACTTCCATACACGTACTTGAGTTTTGCTGTGACTGCGAACTCTAATCCCCAAGACAACACCGCTCCTGCAGCTGGTGTCAATGTCAGGTTCTTGGTGGGCTGATGGCTTCCGTAACAACATCTGCATTGACCGAGCTCGGTGGCAAGTACGTTCTCAACCGAAATGCAAAGGGTCATGACAATGACATTGCAGATCAGAAAAACGCACTCACGGGCAGTGGGACAATCTACTTGATTGAAATCGACAATGAGGCCAACTCATCCACGGTGTACCTGAAGATTCGGGACAACACCGACTTTCAGCCATCGGTGTCTACTGCGAACGGAGCTGGGACACCCGACCACAGCTTCATTGCTCCGGCGTTTACTAAGATGTGCTACTCGTTTCCTGCAGGCTTGGCCTTGTCGACTGGATTGTCGTACTGGGTGACCACAGGTGCTGCAGCTGGAACATCGGCGAATGCAACGTCTGCAGTCATCGTCAAAATACTTTGTGCATAGCGAGTGAGGAATGTTGAACATGGAACCCGTCACACTGACCGTTATTGCTGTTGTAGCGTCCCTGAGCGTCGGTTTCGGTGCTGGGTGGGGTCTGAAGCCTGATGCCGGTGCAGAAGCGATTGAGGCGCAAACTGAGGCCATTGCTGAGCTCAACAGTGGTAATCAAGAGCTGGTGGCCAAGGTACAACAAGTTGCAGTTGAAGAAGCTCAGCGCGAAAGTGCGATTGCCAACAAGTTGACGGAATTGCCTCCCCCATGCATCAAAGAGGTTGGGGGGGATCCCATGTCTCTGCAATGCATGTGGGCGCTCTGTATTCGAACAGGTGAAACAGATAAGCAACGATGCGAGCCGTCTAAGTTGACCGACCAACTTATTGGGTCATATAGTTGTCCTGAGAACGTCAAACCGTAGAGGAGTATGTGGTGGAAATCAAAGATATTGCAGTCCCTGTACTCACCGTCATCTTCGCAGCGGGTGTATCGTTCGCTTCACTTGAGTCTGCGGCTCAAGATGTAGAGGACCTCGATAAGCGAGTCACCGTTCTTGAGAGCAAGAAGGCGACCACTCTTACCCATCAAGAGGTAGTCGATGTCAAGATTGAGGGTGTTGAGAAGCGTCTGGATAAGATGGAAGACATTGTTTCTAAGATGCTTGAGAATCAGCAACATCAGGCAGTCAATATCGCACAGATCTGCCAAGCCACAAACGCCAACTGTAGCAGCGGTAACTGATATGCGGCCTGAGATTCTCGATTACGCTGAGTCCCTCGGCTACAAGGTCTTTGAGTCTGGGGCCTACAACGTCAACATCATCGGCGTGCGGTCCACAGACCACACGGCCAACAGCTTTGACGATGTCATTCACTGCGTCTTCAAGGACGAAGACGATGTGTGGGTACACAAGTCATGGGCCTGCACAACTGAGCCTGGTAACTACTGGTTGGAGAACCCCACCAACGTGAATGGCACAGCCATTTTGGTTCCGGGTCAGTATCGAGGTGTGTGGAAGATCGACAAGCACCAAGGGAAGTATGACGCGCTCTGCCAGAGGAACGGTAAGGTCAAGACTTATCGTGACAGCAATAAAGACGACATCATTGATTGTGATGTGGAGTCTATTACTGAAGGCTACTATGGCATCAACATTCACAAAGCCGGGTCACACTCGACGCAAGTAGACCGATGGTCAGCTGGATGCCAAGTCTTCGCGAACGCAGATGACTTCGCTGAGTTCATGGACATCTGCTACAAGGCTCGAGACAAGTGGGGCAACTCATTCAGCTACACCTTGGTGCCTGAAGAAGCCAAACGAGTGGTCTGATGGAAGCCTTGGTTGATTCCTTGTTGGCCGATGGTCACCTCGGTATCTTCGCAGCGTTCTTGGTCTACCAGTTCATGACGATGCAGAAACGCCTGGACAAACTCGTAGAGGGATTCCAAGAGCAGATCGACGAGATTCGTAAAGAGTATGGCGACCGATCTGAAGCCATGCGTGAAAGATATGACCGTGTAATTCAAGAGTACCGGCACAATAACGACAGTCAGTCCAAAGACTTCTTGATTACGCGCACAAAAGTACACAACGAGATCGTGTCTAAGTTGGACCGCATTTTAGATCGCGACAAGTAAGGAACCACAGTCATGCCATCAACAGAAACGCCTGCACCAGTCACAACTCCTCAGCCTGTCGACATCGCCAACTTGGACGTGGGACCAGAACCCCCAGAGCTTTCAGAAACGCTCGGTGTAGCCTCAGACATCACGGCAGCGGCTGATGCAGCTCAAGCGATTGGTGGTGAGCATGCACCCGTAGTGGCCGTTGCCTTGGCTGGCATGGCCGTAGCTGGTGGCTCAAAGGCGTTCAAGCTGTACCGTGACTGGGCTGAGCAGAAGCACGAGCGGGAGATGAAGAAGCTGGAGATTGAGTCCCAGAACCAAGGTCTTGAGGGCGAGCAGCCTCCCCCTTGTGCGGTCAAGTCTGCGGCCATGCAGGCAGAAATCGACGGTCTCAAGTCGAAGCTTGCAGGCATTGAGAAGAAGACTTCTACCATTTCTGCTGACTTTGACGGAGACGATGTCGAGCGTCAGATGAAGCGCATGAAGAAACGTGTCGACGAGCTGTTCGAGATCGTTGAGAAGACCTAGATCAGCCCACTCAGTAGCGTCAGGATTGAAACGACCAATGCGGAACAAGAAAAGAACAGAGCTCGTTTACTGGCACGCCAACTGCGCTGAACATCATGTCGCTTTACTTCGAAGTCGAAGTGCTGCTCAGGAGTCCAATCAGGAATCTTCTGAGTGTACTCAGGGCACTTCCGATGCTCCCACAGAGCGTCTTCAGGCAGCTGGAGACCCCGGAACATTAAACAGACGCCTGCCTGTTTGCTAGCACCCTCGTAGGACTTGAAGAATCCGCATCGTCCACATCGTGCCATGGCCAAAGAATACCCCACTTGAGTCGTGACACTCAAGTGGGGCCAGGTTTAATCCACGGGATTAATTGGTGACATCAGCCTATCTGATGAAACCAAATCTTTACCACCACCCTTGTGTGTATTAAAGCCTGAATAAAATGGCCTGACCCCCCCACCCGGTAGGAATCGCCCATGCTCACGTCCCGAGATGGGAACAGACGATGTGGGTGGGGGGGTCAGGGGGACGTTACTTGCCAGCTGGAGCTGCAGCCACGCCCTGAGTAGGAGCGATGGCGTCGTTCAGCATGTCAAGCACCTTCATGAGGCCTTCTGGTGGCCCGTCATCACGGGCGACGACCTTGACGTCATACTTGGCACTGTTGTCGCTGCTACGGCTGTTCTCGCTGTGGTTAGCCACAGAGCCATGCACAGTGACCTCGCAAGAGAACAGACCAGCGTTGTACTTGGCCTTGGCTGTAAGGTCAGCCTTGCTGTCGGAGGTGGTCTTGCTCGAGGTGGAGGACTTGACCTCCATCGTGAACCGGACCTCGGCTTCCTTTACTGAGAGAGCTGGGGTGTTGATGATGGCGAGCAGGGGTACCTGGAGGTCCACCTTCTCCATCTTCGTGTTGCCAGCAGCATCTTGGACTGGCTTGTTGAAGCCGAAGTCGACGGTACGAGCTGACAGGTTGCCCTTGCCATCGTCGTTGAGACCAACGTCCTTGATGAAGTCGCTGGATGCCTTAGCGAGCAGGGTCTGAGCGTTACACGCAGCCTTGAGGGGACCACCAATGAGTTGCTCCATTGGAAGGCCACCGAACTGCGATGACATTTGTACGAGGCCGGAATCTGCCATGGTGAGCTCCTATTTTTTCCTCATGTTTTCCATGAGTGTTTGGTCAGCTGTTTTGTCTTCGATTGGAATTGGACTGTCTCGTCCAAGCCCCGGAATAATACCATACGCTCTTGTGGGAAAACGCTCCATGGGTTCGACTGTTTTTCCCATAGACCTCGTAGATTTAGGTGCCCCCTCTCGAGTTTCTCTGAGCATAAAAGCTTTATCGAACCTCTTGCCTTGTTGTTCATGTGATTCTAAGGCTTCAGTCAAGGCGAGTGAAAAAACTGCGTGCGTTCTTGCCGCGTCCCCAGGCCGCGAACCTCTTAGACCAGTTGCGTCCTTAGGAACACGTCTTGGGTCGTTTATTTCAGGTGGAGATGCGCTAATAGCCTGACGCAACTGCTGGGCAGCTTTACTATAGTTTTGTTCGTTTGGTGCTTCCGATGATTGCGGTATTGCTATATTCAAGCGAGAACTGTAAGGTCCAAACTTGCCTGTATATCGATACAGTTCCGTCATGGCTGACTCAGGCTCTTGGTAGGCTCGCTGAAAAGCGTCTTTGTAAAAGTCTGTATCTCGCAATGCCGCAAGGTAGTCGGCATCTAAACTTTTAGAATCATTCCCATCTGCCATGATGATCTCCTACGGAAGCAGTTTGATGAGCTGGTCGTCGATTCTTGCATAACCTTCAGGTGGTTCGCTGCCCTTGAAAACCAACTTCAGTTTAGCAGCATTGCTCTCCTTTTTGAACCACGACGGCTTGGTGGCGCAGGGTCGTACCATCAGCTGACCTTTTTTCTTGTCCGCAGTGAGACCAGAGATCTCCACTGACATCTCAACCTCGAGCGTATCCACCCGTAGGCTCTGGCCAGTAGTGAGGGACTGGAGGGGGACCGGAATTCTTTTTTGTACCAGTACTCCATTTTCCCATGTTGGGATCTCCATGACGACCATGCGAGGTGCATATATGTGTCTTCCGTCGTCATCGGTAATCGGATCTCCATTCTCATCAACCTTGAGCTCCCAGAACTCCTGGTTCGTAATCGAATCCAGTTCATGCCGTTCCGCGATGTCGGTCGCCGCTATAACAGCGGACTGAATGGAGTGGACGATGTCGTCGAGAGAATGATCAGCCATCGGTCGAACCGTATCCATCCTTGGCCCAGCCGCCGCCCTTCAGGACGAAGCTGGTCAGTGCGATTTGTTTCTTCATGTCCTTAGAGCACTTTTCGCAGCTGGGCTTAGGATCACCAAATGCTTGGAGGACTTCGACTCTGACATCGCAGTCCTCGCATTTGAACACGTACAGGGGCATTAGCCTTCGAAGTCAGTAGGCATTTCTATCTCTTCGGCAGGCTCCTGAGGCTTGGCTTCAACAGCTCCAGATTCCTTCTGAATCATTAGTGCAGCGAGCTGCTTCAGTAGGGCCTTCATTTCGGGGTCGCCACCATTAGATACTGCGTTCTGAGCTTGGATTGCCTCGATGAGCTCCTTGTTGGAACCACTGACATCAACCTTCACGTCAACCAAGGGAACGCCGTTCTGGTACTGCAGATCACGCTCGTTCTTGGCGTCGACAAACTTGACTGCAAGCATGATTGAATCGTCACCCCTATCATCGGGTCGGATGGCTGCTTCGAAATCCATGATGCACCACTCACCGTTCGGCTGAACAAGCTTGATGTGCTTCATCATGCTTTCAATCGTCTTGCCAATCTGTTCCCGGTACAGTGGCTCATCGACGTAGTTGAGCATGCCCTTGAGGGTCCACTCCGTCCTCTTGAGCTTGCTCCGGTACTTGGCAAACTCCTTCTTGGACTTCTTGTCAATGACGCGGCCAGTCATTTCGTCTTGAAGAATGTCCATCAGACGTTGTGGCTGGATGATGAACTTGCGTTGTACTTCCTTGCCCGCCTTCTCAGACATCATCAGCTTGTATGGAGAAAGGTTGCTTGCGGCTTCGTCGAGTAGCGACATGTGTGCTCCTTATGAGGTGAAATCTTCTTCTGGCTCTGGCAAGTCATTTGCCTGAGCTCGTTCAACCAAATCCTTCACTTTCGTCTTCCTCTTACGCTTAGGCTTGGCTTCTTGAACTTCAATAACATTTTCTGCTTCTTTCGTGTTGTCCGTTTCGGTAACATCGGATTGAAATGAGGCATCAATAATGTTTGGCTCGTTGAAGTCACTATTGATGTCGTGAGCAACCACTGCCTTTGTTTTTGGTGAAAGCGGAAGGTACTTGCAGATGCGACGTACAACAGTCTTGCGCCACATCTCTTCAGTATGCTGGGCCCATGGACCGGAATCGGGATTACGAGAAGACTTTCGAATCTTGTTGATTTGATCACGACGCATGACTTCTACTTGGTGACCGCCGTTATTGAAATGAGCCACGGCATATGCAAGTCGTAGTGGACCTGGGTCACCATCGAAGAACTGCTTGTGGTGCAACTTCTTACCGCCATCTAGATCGAACGAGCACTCAAACTCGTCCTTCTCGTAAACGATTTCAGCTGTAAAGTGAGACACATCACCAGAACGGAGAACGAGCTCCATCAGTCCCGTGTACTCAATCCACAGCTCAGCGTCATAAGTCTTCTTCGACTTGTTCCACATAGGAACCAAGGAAGCGCGATGAAGTGCTCCACCCGCAACGAGGTCCAGTTCACAGGCCTTGGCCAGTGCCATGTACACTGACGTCGGACTGCACTGAACCAAACGCTCGTTCTTCGATGCCTCAAACATTGCGGTGCGGATGATTCGGTCCACATCTGCACCGTTTGGCGCCACACTCACGAGGCTGCTTTTCTTCTTTTCCAAGAAATCGTTGAGATGTACAAGTTTGTCTCTGGTAGTCAATGCTGTAGTCATGTTGCCTCTTTTACTCGCAAGATGCGATTACCTGGTTTCTCGACGACGAACTTGTCGTAAAGCTTGGGGTGTTTTTCACGGAAGGAGTCCTTGTCGAACACCTTTCTCGGCTTGCTCTGCTTCCAAGTGGCTACACCCGCAATACCACTATCGTCGCCAATCTTTGCCCTCATCAGATTCTCCATCTCGCGCCTCTCGACATCGAGCTGTTTAATCTGCTTTTTGACGGCAACGAGTTTTTCGTGAAGGTCTTTTTCAGCCACCGTGGCAACTCGAGGGGGTTCATCTTTGACTCTTGGATTCATTGCCGTCAGGACCGCTTTACATGCGTCTGTAGCATCCACATCGGGGGGCACTTCGGCTTCCACATGTTTGTCCCACCATGCTTGAGCCACGTCTAGTATCGCCTCCCCCAGCTGCTTGTCCCGCTGCAGTCTATACACCCTGAAGTCGTCGAGACTGAACAGGGTTGCGATGTCCCAGTATGGGGCGTCAAAGATCTCCATGTAGACACGCATCTGAATCTCTACATCTAGTGGGACATCAGTAGTTCCTGAGTCTCCCCAGCCGTACCGAAACCGACGTGTCTTTGCGTCCATGCCGAACCGCACACCATCTTTTTCACATAGGCGATCTGGTGTACCGAAAATGCGTGGCCGAGTGGGATGCCATGTCAGTCCTTCTTCCCAGAGCTTGCAACCTTCCCCAAGATGGAGCTCATAAAATTCACAGACATACTTTTCCATCACCCGGCCACGCAACAAGATTGCGTTGTCGATGTCATCAGTCGAATAAAGACCTGTCTTTTCGGACCAAAGCTTGAAGAGGCTGTTCTCAAACGAGCCGAGCTTCTCTGACTCGTCAGCTCCAGCCATCATAATTGCTGCGATGTCTGTGCCACCCAAGCCTTTACGGCGCTCTGCCAGCCACGCTTCGCGTTCTGCTTGATCCATATGTTCCTCTCTTTCGGTGAGAGTACTGAGTATCACAATGTGTGTCAACTGGCCACACCCGCATGTAGACAAAACGCAGCCATTCCGATACTGTAACGACCAAAGGTGTGTCGCATGGTCATATCCGAGTACAGAAAAAGTCTCCCTGGTAAGAGCACTCGCGTAAGTTTCGTGACATGGCTCAACGGTGAGCTCGTCAACTTCGATATGAAAATCAGTATCGGCTATCTCAGAGACCTTGAGTATGGTCGCAAAACACCATCACTGCCTCTTGCAATCGGCATTGAACGAGCAACTGGCGGTATCGTCTCAGTAAGAGAATGGCCGGGGTTATCGCCTCGGCTACGTTTATGATTGGAGCAAACATGAGTTTGAAAGACAAAGTACAAGCGATTCGCCAGGCCCGTAAGCCCGGTCGTTTCATCATCCCCGGCTACGATACAAACGATGTGTTGAACACGTTGTTTGGGTACGTAGAGGAACTCGAGTCTGGCGCGTCGGAAGTAGAATCCTTGCGTGTCAAGGTCGGCATCTTAGAGGCGAAGATCGAATCAGGTCCTGACAAGAAGTTCGGCACCAAAGATGACAAGGTGACTCTCAGCAAGGCTAAGAAGGCACCTGCCAAGCGCAAGCCTGCAGCAAAGAAGCCAGCTGCAAAGAAGAAGCCAACTGCAAAGAAGTAGCAGTCACATCTCGGTTTCGTCGGATGTGGACAGGAGTAGTTGCAACGCTACTTCTGTCTGCACTTTTTTGATGTGGTCTTCAACCACGTCTTCGACGTGACTGTGAAGAATAGAGCTCACGACGCACTCTCCATCTTCGTCCATGACCTTTATGTAGGTATCGTCCGTTTCGACGTGCCAAGGATGTGGCTGTTGCCACTGGTCTCGAATGCTTTTGAGTTCTGACTTCATCATACAAGTAGTTTACGCGAACCTATTCCTCTGTGTGGAATAACGACCCGCTCTGACCAGTCGTTGATGAGCTCAATCATCGCCGTGTTGGCAGAGTCGTTGCAGTGCATCCCGAACGACTTTTCCTTCAACACACACGTCGTCCACATCAAGTCGACAACACGGTACAGTTGTCGCCGTATGGAATCAGTCATCAGCATCGCTTTGTACGGCGTTATGTGAATCCATGCGTACAGTTTGTCGAGCTGGGATTCATCGAACGTGTGTCCGTCGTCAATCAAATCGGCCAAGATGTCCTGCACCTTGTGCCTCATAATCATGGCGTCTTCACAGTGTTCCCAATCCACCGTGAAGCCACGATTGATGAAGTAATCAATACCGAACCCCAACACGGATGAGTAGCAGCCAGTTTCAATGAACTGCTTCACTCTGTTGGCCTCCGCCACCATTTGGAAGTCTATGCTCCCAGGATACGCTTTGACCTTAGAGTTGCCTTTCTGGCGCCTTATTAGGTCCTTGTCTTCCTCAGTGAGGTATCGGTCTATCTTTCGGTTTGTCATCTCTGCTGCTAATTGACTCATCTCAGTTCTCATTGGTGTTTTGATTATCTACGACAACTTCTGGTTTGTTCATCGGAACAACATTTTCAGGCTCTGCTTGTACCCAGACATACTTGCGGTCTCCGTAGACCCGGCGTCTGACCCTCTCGTACCCGAGCTGACGCATGATATCTCCGACCCGCATCTCTGACGCTCTGCTCATCTGGTATCGATCGAGCTTCAGTGCATTCTCCATGAGGTCGGTCGTCGATGAGTTGCAACCGTTGGCTCGTATGTATCGTTCGATGACTTCTTGCCATGGGTCAAACTGACGGAACTCTGCTGACTGCTCATTGAGCTCGGCCTGCGAGTCGTTCTCAAGATACCAACGCTCACCGTTTTTATATGCAGCAACAGCCTCTGCCCACAGCTGAGCTCGATTCGTCTCGGTCCATACAGGGTCAATTGTACCAACTTGAATCGGCCAATACCGTCGAGAACCAGTTTCATCAGTGATGAACTCTGCCTTGTTCGTTGTGCCGCAGAACACTGTGTGTCGCTTCCAAGTCACTGCGTTGTGTCCATACGGAGGTCGGAATGTGTCTTCTTGAGCTGAAAGGAACGCCTTCGTACTGGAGTTGCGAGCACGTCGAATCGAGTCCAGCTCGGCGACCTCATAAATCCAAGCGCGGTGAATCTGCATGTAGGCATTCGTAGATCCGATGTCCATGGGCGTGTCACAGAAATACTCTGGAGACGCTAGAATGCGGAAGGTCGTGCTTTTGCGTGCGCCTTGGGGTCCAACAAGGATCAGAACGCAGTCGGCCTTACAGCCTGGTTCCATGGCTCGTGCGATGCATTGCACTAACCACCTTCGCCCAATCTCACGAGTGAGCTTGGTGTCTTGAGCTCCACAGGCACGAACAAGCCATTCATCCATGCGGGACACACCGTCCCATGTGGTTTCACCGAGCCAATCGATAAGCGGATTTTTGCCGTTGACCTCGGCGATATAGTTCACCGACTCAATGATTGCTTGAGTTGTAAACTTGGCGTTGTAGTGGGCCTTCATCCAAATCTTGATGCGAGTGTAGTCCGTGTCTTTGAGGGGCCGTTCCTTGTAGTAGTTGGTGTTGCTGAACTCGTTGAGCCACACCTTCTTCTTCCACCGCTTGTCGCGCTCTAGAATTGTCAGCAGGTTGGATACCGTCGGAGCTACTTTCTGGGTGCCATCTTTGTTGGTCTGCATCTCAAGCAGATTGAGCACACGACCATCGACGCCATCCTGACCACTCTTCGTGTGCGATTCTTCGGCCATCTTCAACAAATCAGTAAGACGTGGCGAGCCCTGTTTACCGTCGATCACCGCGTCCAAATCAAGCATCCGTGCCTCCAACAAGATTTTCAAGAGGGATCCTGTAAGAGGTCCGGTCACCGAGTTGCAATCGAATCGTCTTGGCGTACTCCCGGCCCTGCTC
>Ga0209232_1000216_pt1 | contig 36819 bp, 52 predicted proteins | sample ETNvirenome_2_60_FD_184066 | JGI IMG/M metagenome (GOLD analysis project Ga0209232, IMG submission 184066) | Marine viral communities from the Pacific Ocean - ETNP_2_60 (SPAdes) (version 2) | ecosystem: Environmental > Aquatic > Marine > Oceanic | place: Pacific Ocean | collected 2013-06-22
TGATTCCGCTGCCGTCCATGTCCAGCTTGACATACGACTCGTATATCTGGACAACCATTTCGCTATCAGCGGCAGCTTGGTTAGGGTATACGTCCGTGGAGTCATAGGCGTGTCTGGCCATATACTCTTGGCTGGTGGTGATATCGTCTGCACCACCTGTGTAGCCGGGGAGGTCTTCCACCACGTCCGGGTCAAATCCCATCTGGAGCAGTTCGCTTTTGGACTTGTGCGAACGATGGCAAATGAACCGAGCATCTTCTAACGTCTTGGCACCACGGTTAATCAGGAACTCTTCCGGTGGTACGTTTTCAATGGTGACCTTGCCCTCCATCGATGTCCTTGCAAAGGTGACATCGTGAAAGACCTCTTCGACCTGCACTATGTCTCCGGTGAACGGGTCAGGCTGCTCGCTGATCGTTACGTTTTCTTGGTGTTCTACGACTTCTAGCTCGTCGTCTTGCTGGAGCAGGGAGTATTCCTGCTCTGTAAGGTTCTGATATGACTCTGTGGTGGTCTTTTCAACCTCTTCCCAGTAGTGTTTGACAATGCCGACTTTTTGCATCAGCGCGTCAAGGAACATGTTATATAGCACCATAAACCCGTCGTTCTGCTTGTAGAACACGTGATTTACGTACTTGGTGGCCTGTTCTGCGGTGTCCTCGTCTTCCGGACCTTCTGGTACAAACTTGACTACCCTGTCTCCAGCTGTGAAGATGCGCATCAGGCTGGGCATCATCCACATCAGGGTGTCTTGAACATCGGTGACTACGACCTGACTACGCCCGTCTTCCTCGTTGCCAAACGGTTCTCCATAGAAATACTCCATGGAGCGTTCGCGCTGGGAGCTTATCTCGGAGTCCATGTAGTCCGAGGAGCCGTTGATCTCGCTTTCTACAAGACCAATGATTTCCTCTTCAGTCATATTATGAGCCATTTTTTCTCTTTCTCCCGGAGGCTGTCACAGACCAGTTTACCCTGCCGGGTCCAGTTTTCTTTCTAGCTTCAGACTTTGAAATTCGTTTTGCCACGTTCTTGGGGCGACAGGCAGGGTATCCACGCTTGTCTTTTTTGCCACTGCGGCCACAAGGCTTTCCGGTTTTGACATCCACCCACTGTTCGTCAAACCACTTGCCTAGGCCACCTCTACGCTTTCTTGCTCTTCGCACGTTTCTTTACCCTGTTATCGGCACCTGACCATGTGCCACCCATGCGTTTGTATTCCTTTGCAGCCCAAGCGTTTGCATATGCGCTTGGATAGACTTTAAACTTAGCTCTGGCCTTTGCCTTGGCACGTGACCACTTGGCCGGGTCGTTAGGCTTTGACTTTCCTCTTGCCATTTTTCTTCCTTACCTTTTTAAGATCAGCAGCGGTAATCTTGTTTCTAGGCGGTGCGACCCGTGCCAGCTTTTTCTGCTTTGGGCTGTATTTGCTAAATGGCATTAGATATCAATACCCTTTTTAGGGTCAATTGATTTTATAACCTTTCTGCGTTTTTTTGCTTTTTGTTCTAAACTTTTCAGCATATTGTACAAAGGTGAATCTCTCTTTGGAACACTTGACAGCATTTCTTCACGGCTTTGATCTAACTGAAAATGTTTTTCAAAAGGACTTGCTTTTGCTGCTTCACTAAGTTGCTGAAGTCGTTTTCTTCTTTCCGCCAAAGATAAACGGTCTCTTTTTCGTGTAAACATGCTCATTAGACTATTCCTGCGCTAGAGTATTTGATTTCTTGTTCGAATCCGTATCTACGGTAGTGTGTTTTGTTTTTGAGCTTCTCGCCAAAGCGTTCAACTGATAACACTGCGTATCTCATTGCTGAGATCAGGTCGTCTTTGATCGGAACTACTTTTCCGTTTTTCCGATGATAGAGACGCATTTCTTCCAGAGTTTCTGCACAGGACTCAAAAATTTGCAAACGGCCTGTTTCAAACCGTTGTAGCATTTCGCTGATGCCTGCTTCAATTGAGTTATTACCATTTAGCTTACCTTCTGCTGGCGGGTTGGTAAAGTGTTCTGGTAGCATATAGACACCTAGGTCTCTGTACTGCTGTGCCAACTGAATGCCGGAGCCTTTGTCATGCTGTAGTCCGTCGTGTGGGAAAGCTACAGGTATACCGGGTGTCCTGCCGTTGAGTGCTGCTGCATGTGTCAGAGGTGTCTCTTTGCTTCTCCTGTATTCGTCATAGACGTAAATTATGTCATCGTCTGCGTCAAATGCGACCCAACTGATGGCAGTGGGGTGATCAAAGCCAAAGTCAATTGCAGCCAGCCGGGGGAAATGTTCTGGCAAGTCGAAATCTTCGCAGACGATGTCCTCTTCTGAGACAGGAAAGACCAACCCTGAGCCGAACACCGGAATACCCTTTGAGCGCATATCCCGCTCTGCTGGGCTATATACAGCTAGCAGCTGCTCCTTTGTTTTTTCGTCTAGGTGGTCTACGTCGTCCCATGTTGCTGTTATTAAGCTCTGACCCGGTTTCAGGTCGTTCATAAAAGCCGAGACTACGGATGTCATCCCCCGCTCCGGGGTGAAAGTCATATAGACAATCCCATCTGTATCTGCGGTTCGCGTTATGCACTGGCTAAAGATTTCCTGTTTTGGTTCCTCGTCTAGCCAGACAACGTCTATTGCCTCGCCCATGAACTTCTCAAAACCCTGCTCGTAGGCTTTGAAACTTATCTGGGAGTTGCCTCCTGATTTGTGCTTGACCAGTACGGACGAGAAGGCATTTGGTACACCCGGTTTACGCACTGTTTCAACGATGTTGTCTAGCGGGACAGCGCCAGTGCCTTTCTTTGTTGGGTCTTGCGGGTTGCCAAAAAGTTCTTTCTGGATGATGTCTCTGGTGGTGTCGTTTGACTCACCAGCTGCCCACGCCCTGATCGGCTTGTTAAACTTGTGTCCCTTCCACCACTCCGGGTACTCTCCGGTCAGGTGGTATGCTGTCTCCGCTGCCCCACAGTAGGTTTTCCCTACCCGGTTAGCTGCCATTAAGATGCGTTGTGGACAACCTTGACCTTCGGTGTGAAACTTTGTCTGGTAACCGTATGGGTCGTATTGTGCAATGCGTCTTGTTTCTAGCCGCCGTTGTTTCTCTTGTAGTAGCTCTAGAACCTTTTCCTTATCCACGTAGCTTTACCACGTTTTTAGACAACCGCTCGATTTGCTCGTCAAGCTCTGCGTCGGTCAGGTCAGTGACCTCTTTTACTACAGTTTCCTGCTTGTGGACTGCATCGTACCCCGCCCTGGACAAAATGTCTCTGGCAGCGTTGAGCTTGACGTTCTCAGACTCTGCTTCGCGCATCAGACGCTCTAGCACAGTCAAGGCCAACGTTGCCGTTTCACCTACCCGCTCCTTAATCCGCTTTTCAATATGGAGCCAAAGGTGACGTTGTAGTCGTTTGGCTCGATTCTTGCCGTTTGAATTGGGCGCAGTGTACCCAGCTTTGTAAAAGGCATCTTCCGGATCAAGGTGGTTGTCCACCAGCTCTAGCACAAACTGGTGTTCCCGTTCAGTCAGCTGTGCGTCTGCTGCCTTTGGTTCTGTGTAGCTTGCGTACTTGCCAGTTTTCTTAGGCATTGAATCTCCCCCCCTAAACCAAGTTAGGTACTTTATATAAGTAGTATACTATAGATACAGCTTTGTGTCAACAGGTTTTCAAAATATCCCCCAGAATGGACGCACTGGACATGACAACAATGAAACACTGCTGGGGGGGTCGCGTTCCTGTTTTGTTCTCCTATTGTTCCACCAATGAACAAAAGTGAAACAATGGTGGAACAGACGATAGGTCAGCTATGCTTACTTATATTGCACCACCATTGGCCACGGCTGGCGGGCGGTAAACAATGGTGGACAATATTGGGTCAATGTTGTTGACCTATTCCAGGTTTGCGGCTGGTTCAATAGTGACCATGGTTGAAAATTTCCAGTGAGTGTGTGAGTGTGTACATAGGATATGCCCGGCGTTGATTTCATTGGATTTCCGGGGATGAAAAAAAAATGTTTGAACATGGGTTGACATATTCGAAACCCGTCCCCATATTCGCATCATCGACAACGCAACACAAAGGAGTAAATCAAATGCGAGTCACGAAGAAATTACTGGAAGACAAGGTCGAGACGTTGAACCGAAAGCTAGGCGGTTTCGCGTCCAAGAAGCTAGAGTTGGACCATGCCGCGTGTTATGGCGGCTATTGTCTAAAGGACTATGACGGCAGTCATCATGTCACGCCACGCATGAGCGGCAAGGAAATGCTTTCATATCTTAACGGCGCAATTGATTGGGTGTAATATCATGAAAATTTTAATAGCTTGCGAATACAGCGGCGCGGTACGAGACGCATTCCGTCAGCGTGGCCACGATGCAATGTCATGCGACCTGTTACCGACAGACGCGACCGGCCCGCATCATCAGGGCGATGTGTCTGATATCTTGAACGATGGTTGGGATATGCTTATAGGCTTTCCGCCATGCACTCATCTAGCGGTATCGGGTGCTCGCTGGTTTCCGGAAAAGCGGGCAGACGGCAGGCAGCAAGCGGCATTGGATTTTGTCCGCCTGCTGATGAATGCGCCGATAGAAAAGATCGCGATTGAAAATCCGGTTTCGGTTATCAGTTCGCAAATCCGCAAACCTGATCAGACAATACAGCCTTGGCAATTCGGGCACGGCGAGACAAAGCGGACCTGCCTGTGGTTAAAGGGATTACCTAAGCTTACACCGACGGACATTGTGGACGGACGCGAACAACGCATATGGAAAATGCCACCGTCGCCAGATAGGTGGAAAGAGCGCAGCAAAACATTCACAGGCATTGCCAATGCAATGGCGGACCAATGGGGGAAATCATGATACGATACAAATCAGACAACGTAGTTTGGGAAGTATGCCCAACGTGCGACGGACAAGGCGAAGCGGACTATGACCGCGAGACATGGAATGGACCGCGCCAGTACTGGAAAACATGCGAGACATGCGGCGGTTCAGGCGAGATACCGATAGACGAATAATCGGGTTTACAGATTGCAGCGGGCGCACTATTGTGCCCGTTGTTATGTGCAAACCTGATCAATGGGAGTTATCATGATCATATACAAAGGACCGTCTGAAATAGACGGAAAACCAATTGTCGTTATCGCGCCGATTGCTAAGTCACGGAACAGTAAAACCGGCGCAATGCTACAGACCTATATCCTACGCGCCGATATTGATCCGCGCGATGCAAACAAAAGCGGGCAGGATTATTCCATCTGTGGCAATTGTCCACATCGCGGAACCCCTACTGACGACCCGGACCGCAAGCTTGCAATCAAACGGTCCTGCTATGTGAACATTGCTCAAGGTGTCCTGATAGTCTACAAACAGTTTGCCGCGGGGAAATACCAAACAGCCACAGACATTGCCGCGGTGGGCAGGGATAGAATGGTGCGCCTTGGCACCTATGGCGACCCTGCTGCTGTCCCGTCTTACGTTTGGGATGAACTATTGTCCGATTGTAAGGGACACACCGCCTATTCGCACCAATCGGGCATGACTGGTGCAGATTTTCGCCCGGATTTGTTTATGACTAGCGCCGATAGTTTGAAAGAGGCGGAACAGGCATGGAAAGACAATCGCAGAACGTTTCGCGTTGTGTCAGACGTCGCAGACGTATCACCATTGGAAATCCTGTGCCCCGCTAGTGAAGAAGCGGGCAGGCGCACACAATGCCACACCTGTGGACTATGCGCAGGGTCTGCGATCAAGGCGAAGTCTATCGCAATCGTCGCCCATGGTGCCGGTCGCAATAACTTCACAGGGTAAACCTGGTGGGTGTGGCAAAATTGTCACACCCATATTTTTTTTCGGACCGCCCCTTGAAATCAGACAAACCAGTACTATATATACAATTGTGATCACAATTGGAGCTATACAATAGAGGTATTAACCTATACGTTTACCACTATTGAATACAATTGTGTGCCGATTGAAAAAAAATGGAGGATACCGCTTGAAACGTGATCAATTAAAACTATATACAACTATGGAGGAATACGAAGACGCTTGTCTATTCGCAGACAAGGGCAGAGGTAAACAGGTGCAGATACGTCGCGACCAGTTGAAGCACCTGTTGATGGACCACTCGAACATGGTCGCTCGCTTGAATGACGTTGGGATTTATCCCGTAACAATTGAGGAAAAGAAATGACCCAGAATCAGCAAATCCTGGACCACCTTCGCACCGGCAAAGACATCACCCCGCTACAGGCGCTTGGTCTGTACGGTGTCTATCGCTTGGCTGCGCGGATCAACGACCTGCGCAAGCAGGACGTGCCGATTGAAACTGTGATCCGAACCGATGGCCAAGGCCGCACCTATGCCAGCTACAAGATGGAGAATGTCTAATGCGCTGCTCAATTTGCGACACCCCCTTGACCTCTTTCCAAGAGGACATATGTCACACCTGTGAACACGAGATCGACAAGGTGTTCCGCGTTGATTTCGACGACCTGTCTGACGACAGCGTGGTACCGTTCAATGACAGAGGATAAACCCGTTCGTAAACGCCGCGTCCCATACTGGGATGCAAAGGAGGTGATGGACAACGATTGGAAGACTGAGGGCCTTACCCCAATGGGGTACTATGATGAAATTATAAAGGATGACGACGATGAATAACTTTATAGCACCATTGGTCGTGATGGGTCTGATAACTGCAACCGCCGTAGGAGCCGCTACGGTGACCGGTGAGTGCGATTATAACCCAGATGGTACCTACCCTACCCCGGATGGCGGCGTCGCAGTGTACGGCCCCTTTGAGGCCGCGCAAACGTGTGCCATGGCAGGACTGTTACCTGACATCGTGGCCCAGCGGCTGGGTATCTACGGTGACAAGGCCACCCGCCTGAATGCAGACTGGTTACGCAAGAGGAACTTGGAGAAACAACAGGAGAACGCGCAGTGAATATCTTTTACCTAGACAGAGACCCTAAGAAATGTGCCGAGATGCATTGCGACAAGCACGTGGTCAAGATGATCCTGGAATATGCACAGCTGCTCAGTACTGCGCACCATTGGGTCGATGGTAATCCCATTGTCGATTGCTACAAGGCAACCCATAAGAACCACCCCAGTGCAGTGTGGGCTAGGGAAAACCGTAGTAATTACCAATGGTTGTGGCAGCTTCTTGATAACTTGCTGCAAGAGTACACTCTCAGGTACGGCAAGACGCACAAGACCGAGAGCAGTGGGGTATTTCTAGCACTGAAAACGCTGCCGTGCGATTTACCGGGCGGTAAGTTCACTGATCCACCCCAGTGCATGCCCGACTATTGCAAAGCTCCTGATGCTGTGATAGCATATAGGAACTACTACATCAGGGAGAAATCATATATGGCGCGTTGGAAAAACACTGACTCACCATTGTGGTACAAAATTGGACTCGCAGCTGAACTGAAGGAGGCAGCATGAAGATGTACAAGTGGAGCTATGACGAAGAGATCACCGCCGAAGAGTTTCTCAAGCGACTGGTGCCGCTGGTAAACGGCCCTGTGCAGACGATGTGGGAGTGCGACGGCGATATGTTCATGTCTGACTACTCAAAGCTGTGCGATGCAGCTGCGCGTCTCAGGCATTTTAAGGACCAGATGGAGGGCACCGATGAAGCGTGACGATGTAATAGCCAAGGCAGGCGAACTGATCAACGGCGACAGAAAGGAGGACTACGGTGACGCATACCTGAACCATATGCGCATCGCCGAGTTCTGGAACAACTACCTAGAGACCGAGACCAAGATCACGCCCACCGACGTGGCGATGATGATGCTGTTGGTCAAGGTGGCCAGGCTGATGCACACATACAAGGAGGATAGCTTCGTGGATATCTGTGGATACGCAGCGTTAGCAGGGGAGATGTCACGTGCTGATGTCAAACGTCCTGACTGGGGGTGAGATCATTGCCTTGTCTACCACGGGAGTCGTGCTGATAACCCTTTGTTACTTTATCTGGAGAGGTTAATGGAAGAGTACATACAAGACGCATACTTCGACGCACTGATCAAGGAGGGACTAGACGCTGACGTTATCGGTTGGCTGATACAGATGGCCGAGATCAATCAGCGGACACCTACGTACTTTGTCATGATGGCGCTGGAAGAGTTCAAGATGTACCTAGACCAGTCACCAGAGTACGAGATAGAGCTAGAAGAGGAGAGTGTACATTGATCTTAGAAGAACATGAAGGATCAAAGGCGGTCAAGACGCACCAGCCTTGCCCAGACTGCGGGAGCAGCGATGCCCTGACTATCTACGACGATGGGCACACCTACTGTTTCAGCTGTGAGCAGGTCACCAGAGATCAGGAGATGGATAACGTGGTGGAATATGTTCCAAAGGACACGGGACCGGACAAGCCGTGGTCTGACAGGCGGATCAGCCCAGCCGTGGCGGAGTACTACGACGTAACTGCAAGCGACATGGCCGTGGTCTTTCCATACCATAACCAAGACGGCTTGGCGGTGGCCAAGAAGATCAGACACAAGGGTAAACAATTCAGCACAGACGGAGATTTCAAAAATTGTACGCTATTTGGGACGCATACACTGAACAAGACCATAGGCCAGAAATCAAAGACTATTATCGTAACAGAAGGTGAAGCCGACGCACTGGCAGCGTTCCAGATGGCCAACCTGATACCTAGTTCCGCCACCAGTATCATGAAGAGATCACAGGCGGTGACCAGTGCGCTGAGTATCAAGAGCGGACAGGCCAGTGCAGCTAGGGATTTCAAGAATAACCTAGAGCTACTGGAGACGTTCGATCGCGTGTTCATCTGCTTTGACAACGAACCTAGGGCACAGGAGGCAGCGGAACAGTGCGCCAAGTTGCTCAGACCGGGCAAGGCGTTCATCGTAAAGCTGGAGCACAAGGACGCCTGCGAGTACACCAGCCAAGACAAAGCTGACCTGTTCGTAGCCAGTCTGAAGAACGCCAGCTGCTATACCCCAGCGGGGATCAAGAACGCAGCCACGGATTTCGACGGGCTATGGTCTGAGCAAAACCTGGCTAGCGTGGAGTTCCCATGGCCACAGCTACAGTCCAAGACACTGGGCACTCGTGGCAGGGAGATCGTCACATGGGCAGCTGGTACAGGCGTGGGCAAGAGCAGTATCCTGCGCGAACTACAGCACTACCTGCTGAAGAACACCGGTGAAAACATAGGCATCATCGCCTTGGAGGAGTCAGTGGACCGCACACGGCGGGGTATCTTGGCGGTAGAAGCAAGTGATAGACTGCACCTGAACGAAGTATTCAGTAAGTATTCTAAAGAACAGATCAGAGAATACTTTGACTGTACTCTGGGTACTGGCAGGGTGTTCATCTATGACCATTTTGGTAGCCTAGAGATGGACGACCTGCTAGACAGGGTGCGGTACATGGTGCAGGGACTAGACTGCTCGACTATCTTTATCGACCACCTGAGCATACTGGTCAGTGGTCTGGAGATCACCGACGAACGCAAGGCCATAGACCGGACCATGACACTGCTCAGACAGGTCACGGAGGAGACAGGATGTTCGATCCATTTGGTCACACATCTGCGCAGGCTGGGCAGCGACAGGTCTCACGAGGAAGGCGTGGAGGTAAACCTTGGTCACCTGCGTGGTAGTCATGGCATCGCGCAGATCAGTGACACCGTGATAAGCCTAGAGCGTAACACCCAGAGCGACGACGTGGTTGAATGCAACACTACGACCATGCGGGTTCTGAAGTGCAGGTACACCGGTGACGTGGGAGCATGTGATCGCTTGTTCTATGACAAGACATCTGGTAGACTAAGTGTAACACACCAACAGGATGAGTTTTAATGGCAAGAAAAATACAGAACGTCTACAGTCCACGCAGCAAGACCAAGCGGCGGCGCAAGCCTAGGCCGTTCAACCATAAGAAAAAGGTGGGCAAGCGTTCACCGTTCTTTGGAATGCAGAAAAAGAAACGAGGGCAAGGATGATACAGGTAGCACTGATAGACAAGATGGGCACTGACCTGAGCGTGGTCAATGCTGCACGTGTCAGCTTCAGCAAGGTCCACATAGAGATGGAGCACAAGGACGAGAAGCTGATCAAGTACTTGGCAAAGCACCAGCACTGGTCGCCGTTTGGTCACACCAGTTTGCAGTTTCATATCCATGCGCCTGTGTTCGTTGCCCGGCAGCTGGCCAAGCACCAAGTTGGTCTGGTCTGGAACGAGGTCAGCCGCAGGTATGTCAGCGATCAGCCCAGCTGCTACAGCCCAGAAAAGTGGCGCAAGGCAGCTGACGACAAGAAGCAGGGGTCAGTGGACCAAGAAGTGCAAAGCTCTAAGTTGATCAGTAAGATATACGATGAAGCCGTGCGCACTGCAATAGCAACGTATGACAACATGATAGACCTTGGTGTCTGTCCTGAGCAGGCACGTGCTGTGCTGCCGCAGTCCATGTATACCGAGTGGTACTGGACCGGTAGCCTGTACGCCTTCAGCCGAGTCTGCAAGCTCAGGCTGGCACCTGACGCCCAGCAAGAGACTAGAGAGGTAGCCTTGAAGATATCAGAAGCGTGTGCCAGAGAATTCCCTGTTAGCTGGAAGTACCTGTGAGAGTCTGCTACCTAGACATAGAGACCGACAGCCTTGATGCCAGTGTGATACATTGCGTGGTCACCTTTGACTCGGATGTTGGCATCAGGGTCTGGACACAGGCCGATGGTCTACAGGACTATCTTGATAAGTTCCAAGAGGTGGTTGCGCACAACGGGCTGAGCTTCGACTTCCCTGTGCTAGCCAGGCTATGGGGTGTCCGGTTGAAGTTCGACCAGATGGTGGACACACTGGTCCTGTCCATGATGGAGAACCCGTCACGGGAGGGAGGACATAGCCTTGACGCATGGGGCAAACGCCTAGGCAAACACAAGGCCGAGTTCAGTGGAGATTTCAGTGCATATACACGCGAAATGCGAGACTACTGCATTCAAGACGTGAAGGTATGTATGCACCTACATTGGACACTATGGGCAGAGATGGAGGACGAGTTCAGCGAACAGTCGATCAGGGACGAGCACAGGATGCGCATCGTTGCTGACCGGGTAAGCGGTAATGGGTTTGGTCTGAACAAGCACAAGGCCGTGGAGCTTTACAACAGGCTGGTCCTAGAACAGGACCGGATCGCAGCCGAGTGCGTCAGCATGTTCCCGCCGATTGTACAAGAGAGGTACTCCGAGAAGACGGGCAAGCGTTTGAAGGACAAGGTCACGGAGTTCAACCCGGCGAGCAGGCAGCAGATCGCGGAGCGCCTGATCGAGCTAGGCTGGAAACCAACGGAGCTAACGCCCAGCGGCAGGGCAAAGGTAGACGAGAAGACACTGTCCAAGTGCAGCCTGCCCGTGGCACAGAAGCTGGCTAGGTACTTCCTGCTACAGAAGCGGTCTGCACTGGTCAAGGCATGGATCGAAGCCTGCTCAGCTGAGTCTAGGGTGCATTGCAGGTATCGCACACTGGGGGCTATCACCAACCGCATGAGTTGCGTCAGCCCTAACCTGCAACAGGTACCGGCTGTGCGCGTGGAGTACGGCAAAGATTGTAGAGAGTTGTTCGAAGCCCCGCAGGGCAGCAAGTTGCTGGACACAGACGCAGCTGGCTTAGAGCTACGGGTGCTGGCACACTATATGGATGATGAGAGGTTCACACGTGAGATACTTGAAGGAGATGTACACACTGCTAACCAACAGATGGCTGGTCTGGAGACTAGAGACCAAGCTAAGACGTTCATCTACGCGCTTCTCTATGGAGCGGGAGACGCAAAGATCGGAGCGGTGGTCAACGGGTCTGCCAAAGATGGTGCGCAACTTAGGTCGCGGTTTATGGCGAATATGCCAGCTTATAAGAGATTGAGCGAGGCGGTCATACACAAGGGAGAATCGGTGGGAAAGCTCAAAGCATTGGACGGTAGAGTGCTCAGGGTCAGATCAGGACACGCCAGTCTGAACACTTTGATCCAAGGGTCTAGCGCAGTGCTTATGAAGAAGTGGTTTATGTACGTTGATTATCACCTAAGAAGGAGACAGGCGAATGCAAAGATCGTAGCAATGGTTCATGACGAATTAGTTATAGAAAGTGGTAGTAAAGATGTTGACCTTGCCAAGGATTGTGTTATACTATCTATACGTCAGGTCAACAAGGCGTACAAACTGCGTTGCCAGCTAGACTGCGACGTGCAAATTGGAAACAACTGGAGCGAGATACATTAATGGCACCTACAGCACAGCACTACCTTGAAGGCGTTATGTTCTTCCCCTACCTGTTCGACGTTAAGGATAAGTTCGACCGGTTCTCTGTTGCCTTGGCACTGGAGGGAGACCAGGTTGGTCATGCAAAGAAGCTGGGCCTAAAGGTCAAGCAGGAGGAAGGCAAGATGGATGGCCTGCCCTATGTCCAGCTGAAGAGCAACTACGAACCACAGCTGTTCGACGGTGACGGGAAGGTCTACAGCGGACCACGTCAGCTGGCCAATGGGTCAAAGGCTACTGTCCGCATCAGCCAGAAGCCGTACAACAATAAGTACGGCACGGGCGTGACCACGTTCATGAACGCCGTGAAGATCACGGAAGCCATTGAGTACAACCCAGAAGGTGGATCGTCCTTTGCTGATACAAAGAAAGACGATCTGAACGATGACGTTCCGTTCTAAGTACGGACATTGGGACACAGATGCGGTAGGCGAGTTCAATCCGGGAGACCATTTTGGATTTGTCTACCGCATCACCCACAAGGAGTCAGGCAAAAGCTACATAGGATGCAAGCACCTATACAAAACCAGACGAGGAAAGCGTACAACGGAAAGCAACTGGAGGTATTATAGCTCAAGCTCCAAGGAGTTGGCACCATTGATAGCCAAACTTGGAAAGAAGCAATTCACCTTTGCAATTTTGTTGTTATGTAGAAACAAGCGTGACCTGTACTACAACGAGATGAAGATGCAGGTCGATCTGGATGTTCTTGAGAGCGACAACTTTTATAACAAGAACATCGGTGGCAGGCGTTTCTTCAGACCGGTCAAGAGTTATGGCGAAGAGTTCCGGGACAAACTACGGGGCACCAAGAACCCCAAGTACCTAGGACCGTTCACTATCACCTATGACAACGGTGTTCAACACCGGGTCACAGATATGTCCATGAGAGAGTTCGCTGAGTGCCATGGATACGACCAAGCCAATCTCAGCAAGGTCAAGAACGGTAAAGCTAAACGTTGCAAAAACATTGTGAAGGTGGAATATGACGAAGACAATTGACACACTGGTAGACGACATCTATCAGCTGGTAGACCAAGGAACCAAGAAGCCAGACCAAGAGGCGTTGTTCGCACTGGGCAGCACGGTGATGGACGCAGTGCGGCGACAGCTGTGGATGGGAACAGCGGAGTCCAAGCCTAGGCTGCGGATGTCTAACATCGGCAAGCCATGCTCTCGGTCTTTGTGGTACGACATCAACGGCGACGATCAAGCAGAAGACTTCAGCCCACAGACTCGGTTGAAGTTCATGATCGGTGACATCGTTGAGGCACTGTTGATCTACTTGGCCAAGGAGGCTGGGCACGAGGTCACGGAGCAGCAAGCAGAGATCGAAATGGATGGCATCAAGGGTCACATTGACTGCGTGATCGACGGTGAGCTTGTCGATATTAAATCTGCTTCTTCGTACAGCATGAAGAAGTTCAAGAACGGTACGCTGCCAGACGACGATCCCTTCGGTTACATCAGCCAGATCAGTGGCTATGGCAACGCACTAGGCAAGAGCCGTGGCACATTCTTGGCCTTTGATAAATCCAGCGGGGAGCTTGCCACGTATACGCACTCCCAGCTGGAGAACACGAAGATGAAGATCGCGGAGATCAAGACCGCTGTCTCTCAAGTTGATCCGCCTGATCGTGCGTTTGCCACCGTTAAGGATAGGCAGTCTGGTAAGCAGAAGCTGGGCGTCAACTGTTCGTACTGCTCACACAAGCAGACCTGTTGGGAAGAACTTGATGTTAAGTTCAGATCAGGGAGGCCGGTGTTCTTAGTACCGGGGGAGGAAGCAAGTGCCCCAACTTTCTGAAGAGCAGCTTAGGGACATCGCGGATGCGTACAGCTGTGAGCAGATCATCGACATACTCGACATTGATTCGCTCACTCTGTTAGACTTCTTCCGCGAGTACGTAGAAGACAACCTAGATAAATTCAACTTGAGGCCGGTAGACTGCAATGACTTTTAAGAGCAATGAAAACCCGATGTTCCGTAGCAAGTTCAGCGAGGACATCTTCAAACAGAAATATGCACATGAGGGGTGCAGCACTTGGTCTGACCTAGCCAAGACACTGGCAGAGGATGTCTGCAAGGGGGTGCTGAAAGACGACGAGGTGGAAGCACTGACCGAGATCATTCGGGACTTGAAGTTTATCCCCGGTGGTCGCTACCTGTACTATGCTGGCAGACCGAACAAGTTCTTTAACAACTGCTACCTGCTTCGGGCAGAGGAGGACAGCCGGGAGGACTGGGCCAACCTTAGCTGGAAATCGGAGTCCTGTCTGATGACGGGCGGTGGTATCGGCATAGACTACTCGGTGTACCGTCCGGAGGGTTCTGGTCTGAGCAAGACAGGTGGACTGGCCAGTGGCCCTATCCCCAAGATGCAGATGATCAACGAGATCGGACGCAGGGTCATGCAGGGAGGGAGCCGCAGGTCTGCTATCTATGCCAGCCTGAACTGGAAACACAGGGACGTGGAGACGTTTTTATCCAGTAAGAACTGGTACGACATGCCAGTAGGATCGACCGGGTTCAGCGTTGGCCAGGTCAAGGAGCAGGACTTCAACTTCCATGCACCGCTGGACATGACGAACATCAGTGTCAACTATGACACAGAGTGGCTGTTGAACTACTGGAAGACCGGAGAAGTTGGGGATGTCTTTAGGACTAATGTACGTCAAGCTCTTAGAACAGCTGAGCCGGGATTCAGTTTCAACTTCTTCGACAAGGAGAACGAGACGCTGCGTAACGCCTGCACAGAGGTCACAAGTGCTGACGACAGCGACGTGTGCAATCTTGGTAGTATCAACCTTGGTCGCGTTGACGATCTGAAAGAGTTCACGCAGATCGTAGAGCTAGCAACTAAGTTCCTGATCTGCGGTACACTGAAAGCCAAGCTGCCCTATGAGGCTGTGTATAAGACACGCGAGAAGAACCGCAGGCTGGGACTTGGCCTGATGGGTATGCACGAATGGCTGATCAAGAAGGGGAGTAAGTATGAAGTCACCGACGAGCTTCATAAGTGGCTGGCTGTCTATCAAGGCATCAGCGACGACACTAGCCGTGCGATGGCTGATAGTCTTTCAGTTAGCCGTCCTGTGGCTAATCGGGCTATCGCCCCCACCGGATCAATTGGCATATTGGCTGGTACCAGCACTGGCGTTGAGCCTATATTTGCAGTGGCGTATAAGCGCAGGTATCTGAAGGGCGGCAACAAGTGGCACTATCAGTACGTGGTGGACAGCGCAGCGCAGGAGATCATTGACCTGTACGGTGTCAAGCCTGACAACATCGAGTCCGCACTGGACTTGGCCGAGGACTACCGACGCAGGCTGAAGTTCCAAGCAGATGTCCAAGACTACGTTGATATGTCTATCAGTAGCACGATCAATCTTCCGCAATGGGGCAGCAAGTTGAACAATGAAGACACCGTTGATGGTTTTGCTGATGCTCTTGCCAGCTATGCTCACAGGCTGCGTGGTTTCACCGTGTATCCGGACGGATGCAGAGGAGGCCAGCCGCTTAGCAGTGTGCCTTACAGTGAAGCTGCCGATAAACTGGGAGAAGAGTTTGAAGAGTCAATTGAAACCCACGATATCTGCGACATCACAGGACACGGAGGGAGTTGCGGCGTCTGATGTACGGTGACATCTACTACTCTGGTGGCTCAGTGCCTGACATGCCGGAGGAGTTCTGCAAAGCTGTTATGCAGCTGAGCCGGAACTTCGAAGAGCAGGAGGCACAGGTGCTAGACGGTCAGACAAAGACACAGATCAGGAACAATTCGATCTATGCCCTAGATGACGAGAAGTTCAGATCGATTGTCTTTGATTGGATTCAGACGGCCAACTTTGAGATGGGTTGGCTGTTTGATCTGACCGAGCTAGAGAACCTACAGCTGAGCAAGTACACCATGCAGGAGAGGTACGGGTGGCACCACGATGTACAACCGGGGAACAAATGCCGCAAGCTGACGTTCAATGTTGTGCTCAATGAAGACTACGAAGGGGGAGACTTTCAGTTCAGCTGGGGGTCTCCCAGTGCTCCGTACAGGAAGCGCGTGATCCCTGAGCCTGCCTTGAGAAGAGCAGGCAAGATCGTGATCTTCCCGTCTTACTACTACCACAGGGTACAGCCTGTTATCAAAGGTGTGCGTTATAGCCTGACGGGCTGGGCATGGGGTCCACCATTTAGGTAGACAAACCTATGGTTTTGTGGTATACTTTTTTTGAGGTGCCAATCCTGGGCCTCTAATTCTTGCCAATTGGGAGAAACAAATGACTATTATGTTCCCGTCCATATCGGACTCTGCTCTTGGATTTGAGCGCCTGTTTGACAATATGCACAAGGTTGCAGAAGTAATGTCAGGCAACCAGAACTTCCCACCGCACAGCGTTGTGAAGCTAGGGGAAGACAGCTATGAGATCACCATGGCCGTTGCCGGATTTAAGAAGGAGGACATTTCCGTTCACGTAAAGGAAGACATTCTGTCTGTTACGTCTAGCGGTGTCAAACACGATGACAAAGATGCCGAGATTATATATGGAGGCATTGCGTTCCGCCCGTTCAAGAAGCTGTTCCTGTTGGGCGAACATGTAAATGTAGAGGATGCTGGTCTGAGCGACGGCATTCTGCGCATCAAACTGGTACGGGAAGTACCGGAAGCAAAAAAGGCTAGGCAGATAGAACTTAGCTGACTATCGGGTGGTGCCGTAATACACCCGTGGGGGGCCAACGGTTAGCCCCTCAACCCTATCTCATCTTTAAAAGCATTTATAGCCAGACCAAGAAGCCCGGCTCTAGGAAGGTCTGGCAAGTTTTGCATAATTTGCGGCATCGCTGCAAAAAGAGGCCCAAGAAGCCCACCCGTGGGTACGGCTTGCAAGTTTTGTTGCGTGACGTAGTCTGGCAGAGAAGTTCCTATTCCACGGGCGGCACTCAGTATAGGCTGTTGAACGATTTGCGGAGCCTGCTGCATAGGCATCTGAGATAGCAGTCCATATCCATATGGGTTATATCCAAACATTACGTCACTCCATCGACACCGTTGATTTTCCCCAACCACTGTTGCGCCTGTACATTTGCTTACAGTGGCAGTCTCCACAATCGCAGTGTGGACACGGTTGCGGACAGTGGCACTCTTGCGGCTGACACACGCAGGTTATGCAAGCGTCTTCAGTTTCGGGTATATTATTTTGCATTCTTCACCATTGAAGCACCAAAGTACAGCCCGATGATCGCGCTGAGCAAATGTGTATCCAGTGGTGTCAGGACCAAGCCTTTCAGGCTCTGCCACTTGATCTCTTCTGATCCTTCGAAGATACCAAACAGCGCACCGGGGTTGAACTCAGTGTAGCCAACGTTGACAGGTATCTCAGGCCAGAACACTGCCACCATCTTTGGCCAGACAATCACAGCAAACACAGCCATCAGCGCAATGATCCTGCGCGTAACTTGGAAGCCCTTGTTCTCGTACCTGCGAGCTAGGTCAGTGGCCTCTGACTGCGCAGCAAGGCCGTCTATGGCCCTGTTGAATGCTTCCTGCTTGGCTTTCTGGTTCTGGCTCCACAGTGTCATCACCCCGGACAACAGCCCGGAGCCTAGCATGGTGATCAGTTCAAAGGGTATACCCATCAGTCTGCCTTTCTTGTGTCTGCCACAGGCGGATGTTTGCCATTGTGCATGGCATAGAGTCGGTCATAAGATTTTTCAAGTTGCTTGACTGTAGTCAACAGTTCTGCTAGCTGCATGTGATCTCTGCGCAGGTTCTCAGGGCTGGCCATCTTTGCCAATATGTTGATCCTCTGCTCCTGTGTCTCCGTGGATGTGACCAACTTGTCACCACGTGAGTCCATCTGGCGCAGACGCCTCTCCATGTCAGACAACTTTTCGATGATGTCCTTGATCTGCATTTTGGCCACCGCACTGGCTCCTGCCACGCTGAACAGGATACCGGCAATGGTGACCACCAGCCGGATGTCGATACCGCCTTCCATTTATTACCTAATTCCCTGAAACAGTCTTCGTTCTTTCGCTCTACGATCAACAAGACCTTTTGATATTTTTTTATTAACCTTTACAAATCCAATTTTAGGATCAAAAGCTTCTTTTAAAAATCCAGAAATGTTACCTTTTTCTAAATTATTTTTAGCGTTGCTTTTCCCCCACATTCCCTGTCCTATATTATAAATAAGAGAAGTTAGAGCTTGAAGTTCATTGTCTGTGTAAGAACCCTTACCTTTTTCAAGAGATTTTCGAGCAACTTCTCTAGCATTAGCTGTGTCTTGTTTATATAATTGGTTTACTTGTTGGGGAGTGAGTCCGTTTTTAAACTCTACCAACTGATTGCCTATTTTTATTTTACCTGTTCTATCTTCATTTTTGTTTACTTTGTGTCCCCAACCTATAGTTGGCCTACCTCCTTCAAGACTTTCATGCGCAAACCACTGACCATTTTCAAAACCTACTAGTGCTTCATTTTCAAACTTCTTTAAAAGAGTATCCGGCCTTACAGGATTTCTTCCCGGTCTCGGCACATCTAACATACCCTGATCAGTTTGAGCAGGAGACGCTCCAAGAAGACCACCAATGTTTTCGTCATAGATGCGCTCAAACCCTCTACCAATCTGGTCGAGGATGCCTAGGATACCTTGTGCCATATTAGAAGTTCCTTGTGTATCGGAAGCCTGCGGTGATGTTGTCGAGCAAGCCCTTAACACTAGAGGTTCGCTCAGGCACAGGAGCATTAACATAAGCACTGAGACCATCTTGCGCATAGTTGACACCCATTGTACCACCTTGTGGACCATAGTTCAATGTGCCGGTGAAGTCACCCATTGGCACCTGTGCGTCAATGTTGTAACCAAGTAGCCCACCTTGGCCCATGGTTGCCTGCGCTTGGCCTTGTAGGTAAGGACTGATAGCGGACAGGTCTAGCCTAGGTGTTACAGTGGTGGCCATTGGGTCTAGGTAGTTGGGCTGTGCGGAGACAGACATACCTTCAGGTAACGCATCGCGCATCATGCGTATGTCGGAACCAAACCTGTCGTCTATGTCCCTGCCTGTCTGACGAATGTCCTCTACGTTCTCCGGGCCAAGAGCCATGGCACCAAGACCAACAGCGCCTCTCATGGCCTGCTCTTTGGCCGCGTCTAGCACAGGCTCAGCGCCCTGTCTCTGAGCGGCCTGTTCCAGTTGTTCAAATATGCTTGCCATTATCTTTCCTTAGCTAGCCGCTCGTTATACTTCTCTGCCCCGCCTAGGAACCAGTTGTACAGCATTGGTCCAATGACTGGAATGCTTCTGGCGTACTGAGACAGGTTGGGGTCTTCTTCTGTTAGCTCAGCTGTGCCACCAAGCACAGCATCTATGATCGGAGTAGCAGGCGCAAGAGTTTCAATCGCGGCATCTGTGAACTTGCCTTCGCTCAGGTACTTGTCGCTCATGTACTTGTTCACGCCAAAAACACCCAGCAATGCCCACATTGAATTGTTAGGCAAGTCCTCTGCACGTACATCCCGACCAAGTAAAAAGTCTTTGGTGGTCTGTGTGCCCACGTTTGCAGCAGCTAAGTAGGATGCAAGCACTCCTGCTTTCTTTGCAGCAGCCAGCTTGTTTCCCTTCTTGTACTCTTGCACAATGTCTCTGCGCACTATGTCATATTGTTTCAAGGTGAACGACTTCAAGGCATACAGGATACGACCATTGGGATTTTTCAGGTAGCCCTCTGGAAGCTCAAGCAGGGTGATCGGCTGTACGTCAGACAATTCATTAAAGGCATGTAGCTTTACCGCCTCTGTTATACGACCAGTCTGTAGGTCCGCAACCAGCCCGTCGATCTCATCACCGTAGAACTTGCCCCACTTCTTACGGAACGCCTGCTCACCCAGCGCAGTCTTGACCATCTTCTGGTTCTTACGCAGCGAGGCGTTCATCACAGTTTCTTTACCTAATCGGTCAACTGCCTTAAAACCAGTCTTGGCAAACATCTGGTCAAGAAGCTTAGCAGTCTTGCGCACATTGGTAAATTCTGCCGAGATAGTATCAAGACCTTGGTCAACCAGCTTGATGTTCTTGGTGTTGAACATGGCAGCAATGGTATCAGAGAAGCCATACTTGGCAGCAGACATAGCCAAATCGCCCAGCTGTGTGATAGCTGAGATGGGGTTGGCAATCGTTCCCATGTACCCCAAGTCACGTAGGAAACCAATTGGGCTACTAGATGAACGCTCACCTCCCATGAACCTGGATTCGATAAGCTGTTTCAGTTCCAGTTGCTGGTCTGGCTTCAGGTTGCCGTCCTGCACCTCCCTGTCAACAAGCCTGCCTATTGACGATTTGAGATCAATCCCGTCATCGTCTAGGACCATATCATCGCGCTTGGTGCCACGTCCTAGGAAGCGGCCGCGTTCAATGTTGTTCACAGCGTTGCGGATATATAGGTGCAGCGCCTCCTCTGGGTCACGATAGAACGGCAGCGTCTGGTCTGTCAGTTTACGTATGGTTCTCTTGCGGCTGTTAGGCGGCAAGTTAGCATCCATCTTCTGACCATATCCGCGCAAAGCCTTGTTGACTATGTCCTCTCTGGTCAGATCGTCTATGTCTCGTATGTCTATCTGCTTACGCTTGGCATACTCTTCCAAAGCTGTGTCTATAACACCAGCAGGTTCTGTTCCCAAGGATGCTCTGAACTGTTTGTAGCTTTTCATGCTACGTGGGAAGTAGTTGCTAAGCTCGTTCAGCTTAACACCGCCTATGTCCTTCTGCTCATCGAACAAAGTCTTCAGCTGTGTTTTGACATTTGCAAACTCAGCCTTCATTGGCTCATCCATCAAGGCTTCAGCTTGTTTGAAATCTTGATTGAACAGATGACGAGCAACTTGTTCTTTTCTAGTCTTTGGCATGGCTTTCAGCTGACGCATGAAAGGCTCAGCTGCTTTCAGCTCATCAGCTGTACGAACACGGATGTCTCTTTCAAACACTCTGAGCCTACCCAGAACAGGCTCAGATATATTTTTAATTCTGGTAGATACGCTTCCTAAATATGTATCCAAACTCTCAGCTAGAGGACCAACTGTCCTAGACCAAGCACTGTCGTTTACGATAGCATCATCAACTGCTTTATCAGCTGTTTCCTCCAAGGCCAAAGCTGCGTCACTGACAACCTCTTTGCCACCACGTTCTCTGAGTGCTCTGACAGCCTTGCCAGCAACGGGAAATAATGCGCCACCCGCACCGCCCAATACAGTGTGTATCGCCGCCTTGGCTGGATCAATCTTGCCTTCAAGCGCCAAGTCTTCGGCTGAGCTGTAAGACAAACCAAGAGCACCACCAATCGCGGCAGCTGCCTTGATGCCTTGACCAACAGGGAGCAAAGTTGTGGGATCAGCAAGAGCACCTGTGATCTCACCAATGGCCTGTGCTGTACCTTCTTGTGGCTCAAAGTACGGACCATACTCCTGCATCAGATCGCGTTCACGTTTTCGCAGGATCATCTCTCTGCGCGTGTCAAAGTCAGCGTCGTTAAAGCCTTCGCCGTATGCTTCTTCTGGCGGAACGTACCTGAACGTATTGAAGTCTACTTCTCCAAAGGGAGCAACGGAGCGCAGGATGTCAGTGGTGTACCTAATGAAGTTACCTGCCTTGTCGAAACCATACATGAACTGCTGCATGATATCATCAGAGCCACTGTCGATCAGCTTGTTGTCTACGATGCGGTCACCGGCAGCAGCACCTAGCTCTTGCAACCTAGCAGAAGACGCAACGTCCTGCTCAGTCAGACGCTGACCAAGATCGCGCCTGTCTTCTTCAGACGAGAATATCCTAACAAGGTTATTACCAGCTACCTGATCACCGGGCTGCACCCCTAGCTCTTGAAGCCGGGGAGAGGACATGATGTTCTCAAGCGTTATGGTCTGCGTTTGCGCCATCAGTTAGTTGACCTTTGCAAAGGGATCGCCGCCTGTTTCTGCTTTTTGAGGCGTACCTCCTAGCCCAGCGATAGCTTCCTGTATAGCCACACTTGGTGTTGCACCCGTTCGTTGCTGAATAGCTATAGCATCAAGAGCCACTCTTGATTTTATACCATCTTCGTCTATACCTTCGCCAAATCGCCGACTTAGCCAAGTTGTTCCCTTTTCAGAAAATTTAGTAATTGCGTCTACAAAGGCTGGTTCAGAATCAATAGCCGCCTTAAACTCATCTACTTTAGGACCAGTAATTCCCAAAGCACGGGGAGTCGTGCCGCTCCTCTTCGCTGTCAACATAGCCGCGTCTGCCCTCTGTCTGGCTATGTCTAGCTCTTCCTGCTCACGCTGTGCCTTGGCTTCGGTAGCTTCTTGGGCCTGCTGCGCAGCGGTCCTAGCAGCGGCTGCTCTGGAGAAGCCTTGGGCAAACGACTGGCCAGGTTGCAGGAACTCAGGCCGCGCAAACACCTGTAGCAGACCAGCCACGTCAACATTGCCCAACAGTGTATCAAGGAAGCTGGACTCTCTACGATCTTGGTTCTGCGACGCGGCTACTTCAGCACCCTCATTGACAGACTTAGCAGCTGTTCCTGTAGGGGCTAAAGGACGCCTTTCAAGTTGCCTTGACCGCATATAGTACGCAGCAGGAGTTTCTCCACTTAACATAGGTACAGAAGGCGGAGGACCGCCATATGGAACCTCGGTCATAGCGGGTGCAGCTGCTGCTGGCCTTCCGGTTAGTTGCTGTCTGGCAAGTACTTCTTCTCGCGCTGCTTTCATTCTGTCTATGGCAGAAAGTGCCGACATGTCTGAACCACCCGCTCGAAGAGCAGCCCTTTCAGCATCTTGAATTTCTCGGTTTAACCTAGCTTGACGTTCTTGTGCAGCCCTTTCAAGTCTTTGTGCTTCAAGAGCCGGTGCTAGAAATTGATTCAGTTGTTGTTGCCGAGCAGCAGCAAGAAGACCTTGCTCTGCTTCTCGAACACGCGCAGGATTTGTAACACTTTGATCTGCAAGGGTCGTTGCATACCCAGAGCCGTAAGTCTGGCCGGTATATGGATTTATATTACTGCGATTCTCAGCCATAATTTATCTCACAATAACTATCAGAGAAGAGGGTTGATTTTGCGAGGGCGTATGTTACCCTTGAGCAAAGTGTTTACCAGCTGTCCTACTAGCTTGTTGTAGTCAACTGAGCCAGCTAAGTACGACGGTGCGGCATATGGGTACGGACGTTCGCCCGTCATACCAGACACTCTGCCGCGCCCCATGCTTGGTAAACTGGGAGGACGAGAACCAGCAACTGGCTTAGGAGGTTCAAACTCTTCAATCTTGCCAATGGCTGTGGCAGCTTTGGCTAGATCGACGTCCTTAAAATATGTAGTCTCTCCGGTAGACGGATCATAGTCGGCGCTGTATCCAGACAAACTACCTTCGGTCCCTTCGCCCCAGTCTCCTTCAAGCTCTGGATTTATCTCACCGCTAAATAGTTCTTCTTCACTGGTAAGGCCCCGTATGATTTCATCAGACGGGTCTATCTCCATTCTAGGAGAACTAAATAATCTTGAAATGTCACCCATCACAACGCTCCATAGTTGACCATCAGGTAACCATCAGGTCCAGTCTTGACAGCTTTGGGTTTGATCTTCTGTACCTCTTGGGCTATGACACCGTAGCTGGGCTGTTTGTTGGACTTGTCTTTCCACTCCCAAGTGTACCAGCGGATACCGTTAGCCAGCTGTCGAACAAACTTGATCTTGGTCTTCAGATGTTTATCTGACGGTCTAAAGAACGGAGCAGCTGCGCCAACCAAGCCAGCAGCTTGCTGGAACATGCTAGGACCACCGGGCGTAACACTGCTGCCAAATCCGCTACCAGTCTGCTGCATCTGTGTGCTACTGCCCAGACCGGCCAGACCACCAAACAGGTTGGCCATGGTGACCATCTGCGCCCTACGCGCTTCTTGATCTTGCTGTGCCAGCCGTGCTGTATCTGCAAGCTGGGCCTGTTGCCTAGCTTCTACCTGTTGACCGATAGCTTCCTGTAAGGTAGCAGGCGTCATCTGCGCCTGTAACGCGGCAGTAGCAGCCTGCGGTGCTCTCTGCGCAGCTGCTATCCTACGAGCTTCAGCTTGCTCTAGCGCCGTGGCCATCTGACGCTGTGCAAGTTCTTCCCGCTTCTGTTGCTGCATGGTCTCCAGTTCGCCTAGGGCAGTAGAGCCTAGACCAAACTGACCAGCCTGTATAGCCTGCTGTTGGGCAAGCTGCTTGTCTCGCTCAGTCATGTCCCTAGCCTGTTGCGAGATAACTCCCAGCTGTGCTTGGTAGATGGGGTCTTGACTTGGATCAGCCATACCACGGGCGATGTCGGCTTGACCAAGCTGCATAAACTGAGGAGCTAGTCCAGAAGCAGTCTGTCCAACCTGTCCATAGATGTCTCTAGCTGCCAGCGTCTGTGCAGCCTCTCCCGGCACCAGTGAACCAGTGAAAAGCTCAGGTGCCTGCGTAAAGGTCTGACGTATCTCTGGAAGTATCTGTTCAAGAAAAGGCTCTACCGGAGCATACGGCTTGATCTCAGACGAGCCAGTGCTTGCTTGCTGAAACGGCGTAGATACAACTACGGGCGGCGGTGATCTGAATATGCTACTCATCTTACAGCTTCTTTCTCAGTGTTATCGTCTTAAATTCGTATCCAAGAGGTTCCATTATCTTTTCCCAACCTTTTCGGCCTGTCATCTCAAAGAACTTAAATCCTAGTTTTTTGTAGTAGTCTGCTATCACAGGTGTGATCACGTTGAAATCAAACTTGCCACCCATAGCCTCTGCTCCGATTATGCGTCCCTTTGGCATCTGTCCAAAGCCTATCACAAGAACACCCTTTGTATTGTTGTCAGCGTCCGTGGACACCCATAAGTCGCTTTGTTTGTTCAGAACTCTTTTTACAATGTCCTCTGCGTCATACAAATCAGAGCAGTTGCTTTTTACTATTGACTTTTGTATGTGCTCGAAATTTTCTCCAAGTTTTTTCATCAACAGGTGGCTGGTGTGGTTTACCAGCTTATAGCTTAGTCCATGCTCCAGCGGCGTTGTAAAAATATATTCCTTCTCCGCTTCCGGGGTTCCAGTTAGTGCCATCAGCATATCGTATATCACCCTGTTGTGGTTTCTCCGGCGGAGAGTTCTGAACGTCTAGGTGTCCGTCTCTGACCAACTCTAGGACCGTCCTGATCTCTTGAAACATTTCGTCCAGAAAACGAGGCAGGTCTTGTGGATCACTTGGTGCAAGCGTCGGGTCAAACCGTAGAAACTCTCTGCTCATCGGTCAGACACAACCTCTGCTTCTACAGCGTACCCAGACAGATCAAACTGGCTAGCAGTCTCGCTTTCAATCTTGATCGCCATATATCTGCCACGTACCCTACAGTCTACCTTTGAGTCTTGTCCTATCTCAAACGACACCGGGTCATTATAGGACACACCTTGGAACGGCTGTAGCTCAGAGCCGATGCTAATGTTTACGGTGCCAGTACCTTCGATCCTAGGATAGACACGGGTGATCGACTTGACTGCATCGGTGCGACCAGCTGACAAACCAACGCGCTCTAGCCGTGTGGTAAAAGCAGTGCCGTCAAACGTGGTGCCACTGTCTGCCAAGTAAAACTTGGTGTCGTTGGTTCCACACATCAACAGCGAGTCAATGGCAGGGTTGTACTCTTGCTGCGACCATGCCAAGGTTGTATTTTCATACGTGCCAGTCGATGCTGTCCATGTGTTTGTCAACGCAGGATTTACCAGACCTTTGGCAATAAAGTTTACATTAGGCAGATCACGGAAAGTCCAAGTGTTCTCCCTGTAGTTCCAAATCAAAGCTACATTTGGAAAACCATTGGTAGCTCCTGTCTGGGGAAAACAAATCCAAACCTCGTTTCTGATCTTGTTGTGAGCCAAGAATGTTTTATAGAAGTATCCAGAGTCAATCTCAGAAAACAAGAATGTCTTAACTTTGTCGTCAATCACGCTCTTGATTGTGTTACCATTGTGTATCATGACATCGTTAGTAGACATCATCACGTGGCGACCATCGCCAAGGTCTACTACAGCATCTTTGGCAAACAGGCCGGTGTCTTTGAACTTCTCTCTGACGTTAAAGGTAAACGAACCTCCAACGTAGTTCAGCGCAAACACACTGTCTTCCTTGTAGATAATCAATTCATTACCAAGCTGGAGACCATTGAGTACGTGGCCCTTGGTACCAGTCAGCGAAGTCTCTGCCGACTCACTGGCCGTGCTGGCAGTGTTCCAAGTGTTCGCACCATTGGTGGCTGCACCGGCAGGAATTGCATCGCTCCACCTGATGGTAAACGGCTTAGCTGTGCCACTGTCTGTCAAGTTTAGTGCAATCAAGTGGTTTCTGAACGGCACAATTGCTTTGCAACGCAGCGTAGACGGCCAATCGGCAAGGTCAGTAAACTGTGAACCAGCTTGGGTAAAGCTCTGTGGTACGTCTAAACCATTAGTGCAGACCAGCACACCACCTAGCACACCGCCTTGCCAGTTGTTCTCAGTGCTGGCAATCGTTGTATAAGACCCACTAGACCGTGTGACAGTGCTGTGCGTAACACCGCTGATCTTATATAGCTCAGTCAGGCCACCGTATATCCACAGATCAGTGGTACCTTGTAGCCAGCTGATAGCCCAATAGGGAGCAGCGGTAGGCGTACCCAAAACCTGCGAGTGGCCAAGTATCTTACCAGCTTTGCCATCTAGAAACCGGGCGTTCTGAACATCGCTGAAGAACGTAGAAGGCATGTCATACGGTGACAAGTCCTTGTTCAGCGAGAAGCCGCTCTGTGGTGTTGCTGCTACGTTGAAAAGTTCTTTTGCCATTAACCAGAGCCAGTCGCTGTCTGTTCAGTCCACGTGGTAGATTCAAACTCTTGTAGAGCTACAAGGTCGCTGTCCTCCATCAGGATGTTGCCACCCTCTTCTTGGATCAGACAAAAGTTTTCTATTACCCAGTTGGTAGGCATCTAGGCACCCCTGCGCACAAGCGAGCCGGGATCGCCCTGTACGCTCATGGTCATCACCGTGCCACCGTACCGAGCAGAGTCCTCAGACTTCTTAATGTCGTCCATGGCTTTCTGAAAGATACCACCAAAACGCTGTAGCTGTTCTGTGTCGTTCAGGTAGATGGAACCTTCCATACAAGCTCCAAACAGGTACAGGTCAGGAAACTCTGCCAAGATGTTGTTGGTGGTCACACTGTCGGACAGTGGGTTTAGTTTACCAAAGTAGTTGATGCTTACAGTATATGCAGCATCTGGAGTTGGTGAGAGCTTAAACGTCTTTCCAATGTTAGTATAGGCTCGTGGAAAACCACTGGACGTTGTACCATATTCTCTGCTGAGCGACTCAGGAGATAGATAAGACAGAGCATAGCTGGAGGACGTAGTGTCATAAGTGATATTCCGTAGCTCAATCAGATCGTCTGGCAGATCGTAGAAGGCCGTACCAGACGTGGTAGTTGTCTGCGCCCTAGCTACGTTTGCACGGATGCGCAGTTCTCTGTTCAAACGGTTCTCAGTAAGCGTGATGAAATCAGGAATGACACTGGTAAGGTCATCCCTGTTCAGGTAGTTGGCTACGCTGGTCTTCAGCTCTGAGTACGTTGAAAGGCTCATTACAGATGGCTCTCATGTGTGCGAAGGAACCTGTTCTCAGGATCGTTCAACAATTGTTTAATCTTGGGCCAGTCATTCTTGTTCATGATATCGACGCCAAGCTCACGCTTCCATTTCTCAATGACAACCAACGGAATGCTGGCAACCTTGCGCATACCGGCAACGTTGTCTCCGGTGCCGTACATGGAGTCACCGTTGATCTCTTTCTTGTTAAGCTCCAGCAGAGGCTCAACGTCCTGCACGTTCTGGAGAATAACCTTGTCTTCATTGTGGTCGTAGCGGAACTTGGTTTTGATAGGGTCGTTCATGATAACCTCTTGTTAAAGTGGGGGAGAGCACACAGCCCTCCCCCTTGTGGCTTACGACAGGTCGTAGACCGCACCGAGCGCCTTCTCGTTCTTACAAACGAGAGTGTACTCGGCGATGATCGCACGCTGTTCGCCGTCAGACGTGCTGGCAACTTCGCGCTGGAAGAACGGACGCAGATAAGCCACGCCGTAGTATTCCGGATCAAGAAGCCATACATCGCGAGAACGCTGGAAGCGGTTAGGAACAACCGCCATCTCACCGAAATCGCTGACGTACACGTCCATGCCGCCAATGATGCGCTGGTCAGCAACGTCGTTAAAGTTGCTAACACCGGCTGAACCACCAACACCAACGAAGCTGGAGAAGGTCTGCTTCTGCGCAGGAGCCATCATCAGGTATTTGATGTCAGCGCCTTCGTCATAAGCGGACAGGATCGCCGCTTTGAGCAGGGCTTCCGTGAACGTCCGGGCCGTACCATCGGTACGAGCCGCTGCGCCAGCACCAGCACCGTTGGCACCGTCAGATGCCTTGGAGATGTTGGTGTTGACCCACGTGGTCAGGGAGCCGAGCTTACGCACGGTGCTGTCAGCGGACATCGCTGCTTTGGCGGTGTTGACACCAACCATTGCACGCTCCATATCGCGCTTCAGTTCCTTGGAACGCTTGGACATCTGATACGCCAGTTCTTCCCGACGACCCGCCTTGCTGACGGCGTCAAGAGTACCGGATACCAGCGTGGTTTTCAAGCTGATCTGGCAGATGTTACCAACGCGAGTCGTGGCAGTCGGCTCAGCAGCTGTGAGCGTTGCGCCTTCTTCGTGATGGTTGTTAGCAGCCGCTGCCAAAGCATCGGTCTGCCATTCGTGGTTGACTGCAATCGCGTCCATGCGACCGCCCATTGACATGAACGGCGTATCAGTCGGCGAAATATCGTAGATCACATTCTCCAAGTCTTCGCGAAGACCCTTAGAGGAGAAGGTGACGTAAACACCAGTAGGCTGTGCCATGTGTAGTCCCTCCTTATAGGGTTATGAGATTAAGTCCAGAAAAACATCCGCAGCGTCACGTGCATTACCTGTTTTCGCTAGTCTTTCTCGTTTAGCCTGTACCGCTTTCTTAACCTTTTGGGTCTTAGTTTGCGGTGTGCCAGACTTAACAACCTTGGGAACTGGTTTGGCCTTCTTAACACCTTTGACAACCTGGTCTTGCATCATGGCCTTGTGTAGGACCATAACGACCCGGTGATCGGTGATGCCATCTACATCCTGCTCTGAAAACCCTAGACCAAGAGCATAGTTGCGCAGGTCGTTCTTCAGGTTAGAATTAGGATCGGCGTACTCTGGTAGCTTCTGCACAAGAAGTTCAGCTTCGTTCTGAATTTTTTCCTGTAGCACATTGGCCATTTCTGCTTCGTTCTGCTGCTGAACTCGGTAGCGTTCGTTGTTCAGTTCAGAAATCTTTTCCTTAGCCTCTTGGTACTCCAACCGTTTCTCCATGTATTCCATGGGGTCACTGTCTTTGAGTTCCTGCCAGTTAATGTTCTCATAACGCTGAAGCTCAGCATTCTGATTAGCTGACATATTTTCAAGCACCTGCGCATACTGATTACGCTCTGCTTGAACGGCCTGTAGATTAGCTTCGTAGGCTTTACGCTGTTCCGCTAAAGACTGCGACTTACGGGTATAGTCCGCTTGCCGCTGGTATCCGTTCCGTAGCTCGTCAAGAGTAACCTCAAATTCTTCACCGTCGATCTTGACAGTGTATGCGGTGTCCGTCTGTGCTTCCGGTTCTTCTACCTCGTATTCTACTTCTTCGGATTCGAGAGCTTCCTCCGCTTCTTCCTCATCAGAGGCTTCAACTTCGGCGACTTCGTACTCCTCTCCCGTATCGTCAGACTCGACTGCTTGTTCTGGATTGGTGGTCTCCTCACTTCCAAACATGACATCGAACATATTAAGTTTCGGCTGTTCGACTTCCCCTTCGGGATTGGTCTGTGCCTCACTCATTGTATTTACCTTTCTGTGTTTTCAATTTTGTCGCTATGGATGGTCGCTTCTAGGTCTTCCTGTATGGAACGCAAAGCATTAAGTTTCATCCAACATAGTTCTCTCTCTTCTGTAGTGTCAGCTATGCCCCATTGAGAGATCAAGTCATTGCTGAGTCGTTCTAGTGTATCTTTGAATACAGGGTTGTTCAAAATTGCACTAGCTTGGTTGGCTCTTTCTCTAGAGTCCATCAGTAACGGTTTCCACCTTTTTTCTTTTTCTTTGGTTTGGGCTTTTGTTTATATGGGGCTTTATATGGCACGGTATTCTCCTACCATTTTTTGCAAGACCAATATCTTGCGGTGAGTTTGCTAGGCGGACTGGTATCGCATTTGTGCCTAGCTCTGAAACTTTTACGACGCTTTGGCTGGTCTTTCTTGATAGACATATTTGGGTCACCAAACCTGACCAGCCTGACCTTGTCTCCCTGCTTTGCGAGCACGGCAAACTTCTTAGACTTGCCGCGAGTTCTTTTTGGTTTGTTGTATCCTGAGAACTTTTCGCCTCTGTAGTTGATTGCCATGTTAGCTCTTTATGATAAAGTTAATTGGCTGAACCTTCAGGGTGTCTGTGCCAGTGGCTGCGCTTGCGCTCACAGAGGTGCCTAGAACAAAGCTGCCACCTACACCTACGGGGAAAAATGTGCGATAATCTGGTACGTTAAAGTTGGAACCTGATCCGCCAAAGGTGGTGCCTATCACAGCGTACAAATCTGAATACGTAGATGTTGAATAGGAACTACCATCGCACAGTAAAAAGTCATTTACACCACTGATGGTTTGCGTAGTCGGAATGGTGTTAGAGGCGTACATCAAGACGCTGCCAACTTCAAAACCATGTTTGTTAAACTGTGCCGCAGTTGGGTTTACAGCTGTGGTAGACAGATTTGGAAACTGGGTTTTTAGGACAGACTTGATTAGCCTGAGATGATCGTCTCCTTCGGAGATGTTATCGCCAGCTGCCGGGTATGCCGTGTTAAGCTGGCTAATATAGCTGGCGGATTCTACCGTCATCTTTCACTTCCTTTTCCTATTATAGCATGATTACAGTGGTTTGTCAAACTGCCAGGTTTTTTTCGCAGACTGATTTTGTCATGATAATGTTTGGCATTTGTACTACAGTGTTTTCAACAGAGAGTTTGTAAAGTTCGCACTGTTGTTTTGTTTCAAATGGCCCGGTCATTGATTTCTCACTTACTTGATCACCACTGGCCATCATCAGCGGTAGCAGGATCACAGACAAATAATAAAACATCAATCAAGCTCCGGCCAGTCGTACAGGATTCCAGACTTTGTAGTGCTGCCATCGTCTTCTAAGGTGTACGTCAGGAACAACGCAGCGATAGCGTCAGTGTCGGCAGCGTTAGTAATAGCTGTTTCCATCTCTGTGGCCTTGGATCGGATAGCTGCACGGTACGTTGCGATGTTCTCCGGTATATCTGTACCAGCGTCTGCCTTGCGGATCACAGCCCAGTCAGTTTGAGCTAACAGTGAACCTTGCTGCGCTTTGACCTCTGCAATCAAGTTTGATTTAACGCCTTCAATAACAAGCTGTTTGCCGTTTTCGATAACCGGGTCACCGTTTTGATCGACAGCGTTTACGTCGTCTAGCGACTTAGCTGTACTGTTAACTGTACCGTCGTCGTTGTAGCTCCAAGTGTACAACCGGCTATCAGGTGCAGGCTGTTGCACGATCTCAGTGATACCTAGTTCTGCCTTACGCTCTGCGCTGTAGGTGTGCCAGCTTGCCGGATGCGTAACACCGTCTCCGTCAGTCCACGCTTTACCGGGTCGGATAGTCTGCCCGTGGCCGCATTTATAAATTGATGTCATATGTGCCTCCTATCGGGCAGTTGAAGTTTTAAAAGGTGTCTCAGCAAAGGCTATATAAAGATAATTACCACCACTAGCATTAAAATCAGCGTGTGAACTACGGTGCTTAAATCCGTTACTCAGCCAATCTATATCGCGAGTAGTCGCATTCCACTCCGCTCCGCTGCTATTAGGCTGTAGAATAAGTCTTACCGGATTGTCAGGATCACGAACACGATCTGATACTTCCCATTCACCAGCAGAATCATAACGCTTTAACATAATCCAAGCTGGCTTAAATCCGGTGTAAATAAAAGTACCATCTGTAGAGCCATTACCTTCATATCTGCCTATAGAACTATAGCCTTCAATTTCTGCAAAGGCGTACATAATATAATCAATACCTGAACCGTTTGATCCATTACCTGTCGCAATGTTTACAACGCTGCTTGTCGGGGCTGATCCAAAAATTGCACCATCGGTGCTTTCTGCAACATTTTGATCAAGATAAATGACCTTGGTCGCAGCACTCAAACCGTCGTGATAAATATTCCACGACCGGCTGTTGTCTCGGTCTTTTACTATGACCATTTTGGGGGCAACGCCCAGCCCATGCGGAACCGTCGTGGCCGAACCCGTTCCCTGATATTTTATAATACTGAAACCGGCTGTAGCGTTCGCCGATACCGTTGCCGAAAGACCGGCTGAACTATCGGTGCTACCAGCGCCGTTGGCTTTCCAGTTCCATGAAACGTATGAGCTTCCGCTTTCGTTCACGTTCTGGTTTACGTCATCAATTGTAAACCCATCACTGTCAAAGCTGATAAATTCATTTGAAATATCTCCTTCAGCATTAGCGTTATTAGATTGCAAGTTTAGACCTGCACCCCGCACAGCATCAAAAAGTTGGTGGCTGTATGAATTTGGACTGCGAATTTTTGTCCAGACCCAATCGGGCTGAAACCCAACGCCCGTGATGCTTTGGCCAGTCGCCCCGTTGCCAGTATACAGCACCGTATTCATGTGGTCGCCGGGAAGGGCAATGGTTGGGTCGGGTAGGTTGGTGGTGCTTAGTGCGGTAAAGTTTGCCGTGGGAGTCCCTGCAAAACCCAACTGACCAAAGTTCGCTTTGACTGCGTCTGCCTTGCAACGGCACCAAAAGAACCAAGTTTTGGTCGAGTCGATGTCGGTGAAGGCGTCGCCCTGCGATACGCCATCTTTGAAAAATTCTATTGTGCCGGGGTTGTTTGATAGATCGACCTCAATGCGAATGACGTTCGAAGACGAAAAAGATGCGCCGTAGCTCGAACTATTACCGTCCTTGTCCACCTTGTTGCCATTCGTGTCAAAGTAGCCACGGCTATCGCCTGAAAACCCGTTGGCGTCTGCCACGAAATCTTCGTCGCATATTCCCAAGGTTATACTAGCCCCGCTAACCGTCTGCATTTCGCAGACCTTTTTCTCGCCAGACGTAAAGCTAATTGTGCTTTTTGCGTGCTGCGAGATCGATCCTCCACTCTGAGTAAACTGCAAATTGCCGTCTGAAAAGCTGCCGTTCGATAGCGGTATTATCGGGTTCCACGTTGCAAAGTTATTCGTCGGGGTATCCGTTACCTGATCCGCCGCAGCCAAGCCACTGCTGGTAAAGTCGTTGTTGTTGCCACTGCTATCGTCACCCAACGCAGAACTGTCTTGCCCTTTCAGGTAGAAGCCGTTGGTGCCGTAAGAGCCAGTGTATTCAATTGGCACCCACTGGCCTGTGTCGCTGTTTGTTTCGCCAAAGCTGGTTGGGGTTAGTTGCTGACCATCAATAAAGTAATATTCTGCAATGTATCCATCAAATGGACCATTAACACCGTCACCAATTAAATGCTCTACAGCGGAGTTAAGAAACCCATCAAAGTCTTGACTAGGATATGTCTCTGTTCCAAAATCAGTTTCTTGGGTTCCATTTATATATACCTTGATACGATCAGCGGCAGTGCTTTGTGTGGTATCAAAAGCAACAACTAAGTGAACCCAAGCAGAAGGATCACGAAAAACTCTTGTAGTGCGTAAATCAATTCTGGCACTTCCGCTAGAATAATCAAAAACATCTACACGGCCACCTGCACCTATAGTAATGTTGGCCCATGTGCTTCCGCCAGATTGATTATACTCCAGCATTGAACCCGCACTGCTTCCATTTTTTTGCCATACGGACAAAGTAAATTTTCTACGATTTGTAGCTGTGCCAAATGTTCTGGTTAATTTGGCGTCATCATCTTTGTTAAACCGGATCGACTGGTCGATGCTGTACCCAGCCGCAGACGACTTAGATGTGCCTTGGATAATCGACATTATGCAAACGCGGCGCTGGTAACTACATACGCATTCGTGCCGTCGTCGTAATACGACAGCCAGTAAGTGCCAGCGGTGCTGATGGTTGAGGCCAGATTTGCATCGCCCTTGGTATTTGCGTGTAGGCTAATCGCATGACCGCCTGTGTTAATCAACAAGATGTTTCCCGACTGTCCAGCGGTGTGGTTTGTAAACGTCAGAGTGCCTGTGCCGCTGGGAGTACACTTGAAGTTATTTGTAGCGTTCTGGTCAAACGACAAGTCGTTGTCTGTAGTGATAGTCCCACGCTGGCTGACGGTAAACGTCTGCGCAGCGTCCGTCTTCGCCGTGTCTGCATCGAACGCCTGCACGTCTGAGCCAATAGCCACGCCAAGGTTTGTACGCGCTGCACTGGCGGTGCTTGCACCTGTGCCACCATGTGTTACAGCAAGATCAGTTGTTAGTCCTGTTAGGGCTGTAATATCACTGTTCGATCCACTAGCCGCTGCTCCGAGGCTAGTTCTAGCTGCACTGGCACTAGTAGCATTGGTGCCGCCATTAGCTATTGCCAAAGTTCCACTCAGTTCAGTGGCTGCTACATTACCATAGGCAATGTCTGTACCATCAGATTTCAGAACTGTTCCAGAGCTACCCAAGGCTAGCCGTTCAGTTGCACTAGCACCCCGGCGTATAATATCGCCACGTGTAGTCAATGGGTCTTCCATTGCACCCAGAGCAGTTCGTGCAGCACTTGCCGTGGTAGCTCCTGTGCCACCTTTGTTTATAGGCACGGTTCCTATGCTAACGGTCACAGCACCAGTTGACTGGTCTACCGCAACCGGAGTTGTAGCCGACAAGCTGGCAACACCGGCCAGCGCACTGGCCAAGGTTGATTTACGAACCTTGAACGTCTGGCCTGCGCTGATGTCTACAATCGGTAGAACATCATCATCTGCTAAGTCAGCCTCTACAAGTTCTGTAAGCTCTGTGATCTTTTTATTGGTGGCCATTTAGCCCTCCAAGAAAGTAACGTTTACCGTTGCTGAGCCAATGGTTGCTAGTTTTTCGCCATCTGTTGCACTGGGTGAGCTATCACCACGGATGACAAAGTAAGCTGCATCAGCTGGGTCAATGCGCGTACCCGCTGCCGTAGCAGTTGGGTTAGGTCCGATTACGATATTAACAGCAGCACTAGTTGCAACGCGAACAATGGTGCAACCAAAGGGAGCACGTCCGCTTTGTGCGCTACTTCCACTGCTGCTAACGTTTGCACTGCTTATAATCCGAGAAGCAATGTTGTTCTGATAAGCCATATCTATGCCTTTATGTTTTTGTCAGAGTTCATTTCAAATCCAAGCTCAATACCCTTGAGCTTCAGTTCTTCTTCTTTCAGCGCCATCTCGTGCTCTACTTCTATGCGCTCAAGTTCTAGCTTAGCTGCTTTGATTTCAAGTTCTTTTGCTTTGACCTCTGCTTCAAGCTGCGTAGCCTGTGCAATTGTCATCTGGGCCTGTGCCTGCATTTGACCTAGCTGCTCTTGAGCACTCGGCGGAGGCGGCTCTGTAGGCGGTGTACTGATAAACTTGTCTACGTTCTTGATGCCCATTTCGTCTGCTATTTCGCGAACCAGGTTGTAAACGTTACCTGGCTGTATCATGCCTTGGGTTTGCTGTCCAACTTTTTCTATCAGGCCAGCAAAGTTGCTGATGTTCTGTAGTCTGACATCTTGGTCACCGTAGCCAATGCCAACTTCAATGTCTACGTCTAGGTCTTCTCGCCAGCTGGCAGGATCAATCTGAAAGTAGTTGTTGTTCAGCCGGACAACCTTCTTACGGTCTTCGTACCGCTGGATCAGGTTGTAGATCGACTTGAACATATTCCTTACGCCAGTGTCTGCAAAGACCCTAGCTATTAGTTCCAGCCGTCCTTGGGCATTGGTCAGCGCAGCGGTGACTGCACCGGTAGTTACGTGCGTTTTCAGAACGTCTGCGCTAAGCCCCTGCGTCTTGGGATTAACACCAGTGCGACCGCTCTTGATGTCTTCCCAGTATTGGAGCATCTGAAAGCTGTACGGCTGAAGGCTAGGCGTCTGAATCGGCTGTAAGGCACTAGGGCTGCGTGTACGGACGATGCCACCGGGCCTGTTGGTCAACAGGTCGTCAATGTTGACTTGGCCTTCTACAACTTGGAACCTGCCGTTGTTGGACAGGTACATATTGTCTAGCAGGTTTCTGGTTAGCGTAGACCGGATCAGTTGAATGTCTTCTACCGTTTCTGCTACCGACAGTCCGTAGAACTTATGAGGAATCGGTATAGGACAGACAGTGCTGAACGGAATGTAGTCGATAGGCTCAATGTCTAGCAACTCTGAACCAGCGTGACAGATTTT
>Ga0209232_1000217_pt1 | contig 36563 bp, 58 predicted proteins | sample ETNvirenome_2_60_FD_184066 | JGI IMG/M metagenome (GOLD analysis project Ga0209232, IMG submission 184066) | Marine viral communities from the Pacific Ocean - ETNP_2_60 (SPAdes) (version 2) | ecosystem: Environmental > Aquatic > Marine > Oceanic | place: Pacific Ocean | collected 2013-06-22
CACACCACCTATGGTCAAATTTAATTAAAAATGTCTACAATGCACAGAAATAAAGGGTTTCAGGTAAAAAAAATGACCCCCTACCCCCCAAAATGCCAACTTGTTGCTATATGTATGGATTCTTGTACACAGCGAAGGGGATATTTAGATATTAACTTTTGTTAACTACTTGTACATAGGTTAACTTTGTGGTATATAGGGGTATGGCTGATAAGGCATGGAAGCAAAGAGAACGACAAGTAGCTGCTTATTTTGGTGGTCAGAGGACACCTTTGAGTGGTGGTAATGGCAAGATCACGAGGGCAGATGTAATTCATGATAATTTATTTATTGAATGTAAGTTGAGAAAAAAGCATACTGTAATAACATTATGGGATGACACAAATGTTATGGCAAAGAAAGAGGGTAAGACCCCAGTTGTAGCTTTGTGTGAAAAGGGGAGGGCAGGGTTTTGGATAATGGTTCATAGTGATGATCTTGATAAATTAGAAAAAAAACCAGTAGATTGGCAATGGCAACTTACTCCAACTCAAGGATGATAGAATGGATAGCAAGTATAACAGCAATAGGAAGTATTTGGTTATATGGTAATAATTGGAAATATGCTGGGTACTTTGGATTGGTTAGTCAATTTTTTTGGTGGTGGTTTTCATTTATATATGATTTAACATCAATGTATGTATTATGTGGATTTATGACAGCTACCCATATTAGAAATATAATAAAGATGAGAAAATGATAGAATATATTTTAATAATGGTTTTTTATATTACTCCAGCTAATTCTTCTACAGAAATATATGAACTTCAATTAAATACAGATGCAGAAACTTGTTATAGATTAGATATGGGTGTTCAACTTAATTATGAACAACAAGAACATTTTAGAATTACAAGTCAATGTATAGAAAGGTATAAAGTCATTGCAAATAAATAAATGGATAATAGGACTAATTGTATTAGAAATAATCTTGCATTTATGTGAAATAGCATTTGATATGATGCAGCATATACATTTCTATGGTTTTGATTTTTAATGAAGTGTTGGCATTGTACAACTGAATTAATGTGGAATAATGATTTTGCTATAGACCATGAAAACGAAGATTATTCTATGGAAACTAATTTAAGTTGCCCTAAATGTGGTTCTTTTGTAATAGTTTATTTACCAAAAGATAAAGATGAATGATTTAGCTAGAGCATTAGAAATAGCCAAAGAATTGGAATTTCGTAAAAAAACTAATCAGATGGCACAGTATGAGCCATATGAGTATCAAAAAAAATTTCATAATAGTAAAGCTACCCAACGATTATTAATGGCAGGTAACAGGGTAGGTAAATCATTTAGTGGTGCTATGGAAATGGCATATCATTGTACAGGGTTATATCCTAAATGGTGGGAAGGGAGAAAATTTGATAGACCTGTAAGATGTTGGGTTGGTGGTGTATCTAATGAAACAACCAGAGATGTATGTCAAAAAGAATTAGTAGGGCAGCCAGATGACCCTAGTGCTAAAGGTACAGGTAGTATTCCTCTTAAATTAATTGGTGAAACAGTAAGAAAACCCGGAGTTCCTAATGCAATGAATAGTGTAGTTATACGACATAAGAGTGGAGGATATTCTCGTATAGGGTTTAAAGCATATGAGATGGGTAAAGAAAAATGGATGGGTGAGTCATTAGATGTTATTTGGTTAGATGAAGAACCACCACAAGGTATATATTCACAAGCATTAACTCGTACTGCTGATAAAGGGGGTATTGTTTATATGACATTTACACCAGAGCAAGGCATGACCGAAACAGTTGCACAGTTTGTAAACAATTTAAAAAAAGGTCAAGACCTTATACAAGCGACTTGGGATGATGCACCTCACATGACTAAAGAAGTGCGAGAACAAATTTTAGCAGCATTACCACCTCATGAACGAAAGATGAGAGAAAAAGGAATACCACAATTAGGTTCTGGATTGGTATTCCCAATAAATGAAGAAGATATATTATGTGAGCCATTTGATATACCAGATTACTATCCAAAACTGTGTGGTATAGATTTTGGTTGGGATCACCCAACAGCTTGTGCATGGATAGCATGGGATAGAGATAGTGATATTGTGTATATGTATGATGGATATAGTATGCGACAAGAAACTGTACCTGTTCATGCATCAGCAATAAAAGCAAGAGGTAAGTGGATTCCTGTTATATATCCTATGGATGGTAGACAGGCAGATAAAGGTAGTGGTAAAAGTCTTGCTATGCAATATAGAGATGAGGGTGTTAATTTATTAAGAGAGCATTTTACGAATCCACCACAAAATGGAATGAAAGAAGGTAGTGGTGGTATAAGTGTAGAAGCAGGAGTAATGGAAATGTTAACAAGATTTCAAACAAAGAGGTTGAAAATATTTTCTAATCAAAGTAAGATATTAGAAGAAATTAGGTTGTATCACAGGAAGAATGGTAAGATTATTCCTATGAATGATGATATAATATCTGCACTACGATATGCAGTAATGTCATTGCGAAAGGCAAGAACAAGGAATACCGAACCTATGCAGATACAATCTGATTCTAGTTTTAACTTATTTACAAGGAGTATATAATGCCACATGGAAAAGGAACTTATGGATCAAAAGTTGGTAGACCATCAAAAAAAAAGAAAATGACGAAAGGTAAGAAAAAATAATGGTAAAAAAATTATCCCCTAAACAAAAAAAATTAGCAAGTAAAGCATCACCAAGAGGTAAAATTACAGGTGCAGATTTTAAAAAAGTTAAAAGAACTAAAAAAGGATTATTAAGAAGATCATGAAAGGTATGCACAAAACTAAATCTGGTAAAATGGCTAAAAAAGGTCTTTACTATAATATTAACAAAAAAAAGAAAGCTGGAACTTCTAGGACTAAAAAAAAGTCAACTATTAGTTCTAAAGCATATGCAAATATGAAAAAAGGTTTTCCAAAAAAGAAAGGGTAAGTTATGGGTGGATTTTTCTCAGCACCAAGACGTCCAGCACCTCCCCCACCACCTCCTCCTCCTCCAGCTCCAGAGCCAAAAGAGCCACAATCGGCAAAGGATGCAAGAGAAAGAAGGTTGAGAGGTAAGGTAAGAGGTATGGGATATGGTTCAGGAAGCACTCTTGGGGGTGCAGAAGATGCTGCAACTGCAAGAACTATTCTTGGTCAATGATTGTTGCCAAAACTGATAAATCATTAGCACAAGAAGTTTTAAAGTTTGTAGCACCAAGAGCAAATATTCAAGGAGTACACTCTGACTTTGCTCATATAGGGTACTATGATAATGATAAAATAGTAGGTGGTACTATATTTTCTCATTATGATGGTTTTAATATATGGATGCATTTAGCACTTGATAATCCTAGAGCAATGAGGAGGAGTTATGCAAAACAAGTATTTGAGTATTGCTTTTATACTTGTAAATGTGTTAGAGTAACTGCAATGACTAAACCGAGCAATACAAGATGTAGAAAATTAATTGAATCGGCAGGATTTAAACAAGAAGGTATTGTTAGGAAAGTTATTAAAGATGGTATGAAATTTCACAATGCTGTGTTATATGGATTATTAAGAAATGAATGTAAATATTTATAGGAGAGTCTAATGGGTGGAGGAATGAAATCAGCACCAAGTATGCCAATGCCACAGCCAATGCCAGAAATTGATGATAAGGTTGCAGAGTCAGAAGCAAAGTTAGAAGCTGAAAGACAAAGAATGATAGCACTCGGTAAACAAGGTTCTTATGGCACATTATTAACATCTGGAGAGGGTGTAAAAGAAGAAGCGCCTGTAGCACAAACATTATTAGGTGGTGTAAAAAAACCAACTAGAATAACCTAATGGCAAATTTTGAATACATAAAAAAAAGACTTGCACAATTAGAAAGTCATAGAGGAACATGGGAAGAACATTGGCAAGACATTCTTGATTATGTAATGCCACGAAAAGCAGAAGTAGTATCTAAAAGAGAAAAAGGTGAAAAAAGAACAGAAGTATTATTTGATTCTACTGCTATAACTGCAAACAATTTATTAGCTGCAAGTTTACATGGCACATTAACATCACCATCATTACAATGGTTTCATTTAAAATTAAGAAGTGCTGAACTAAATCAAAACAGAGATGTGCAATTATGGTTAGAAAATTCTGCAAAAAGAATGTATGACCTATTCAACGAATCTAATTTTAACACAGAAGTACATGAGTTATATCTTGATTTATGTTCTATAGGTACAGGTGCATTATTTGTAGAAGAAAGTAAAAAAGGATTTAATGAGGGTGGTATTCATTTTAATACATTACACATTAAAGAATTTTATATTAAAGAAAACAATGATGGTAGAATAGATACAGTATATCGTAAATATAATTTAACAGCACGACAAGCTATTCAAGAGTTTGGCGAAAAGAATGTTGGAGAAAAACTTGTAGAAGCAGCCAAAGATAAACCAGATAAAGAATTTACATTTATTCATGCAGTAGAGCCAACTGAAGATTATGAAAGAGCAATGGGTAAGGTTAAAACTAAATTACCTTTTTATTCTTGTCATGTATGTATAGAAGATAAGATGACAGTAAGAGAAGGTGGTTATAGTGAGTTTCCATACCTTGTGCCTAGATGGGCAAAAGCAACAGGTGAGATATATGGAAGATCACCAAGTTATAATGCATTGCCAGATATTAAAACATTAAACAAAGCAGTAGAAATAGGATTAAAAGCATGGGCAAAAGCTATTGACCCACCATTACTTGTAACAGATGATGGTGTTATTGGTAGAGTAAGAATGACACCTGCTGGTATAACTGTTGTTAGAAACGAAGGTAGTGTAAGACCATTACCTATTGGTAGTAATTGGCAGATAACAGATATGAAAGAAAACCAATTACGAACTGCAATACGACAAGCATATTATTCTGACCAACTACAATTACAACAAGGTCCTCAGATGACAGCTACAGAGGTACAAGTTAGATATGAATTAATGCAAAGATTATTAGGACCAACATTAGGTAGATTCCAAAGTGAGTTTCTTAATCCATTAATTGAAAGAGTATTTGGTATTATGTTAAGAGCAGAAGCATTAATACCTGCACCAGAAGTAATACAAGGGCAAACAGTAGATGTAGAATATGTAGGACCATTAGCACGATCACAAAGAATGGAAGAATCTATTGCTATTGATAGATTATATGCATTAGCTATGCAAGTAGGTCAGATAGACCCAAGTATTATGGATAATATAAATCATGATCTTGCAATTAGAACTAGAGCAAATTTACTTGGTGTTCCTAAAACTGTATTACGAGGTACAGAAGAAGTTGCAGAAATGAGAGAAATGAGAGCACAACAACAGCAACAAGCACAAGAAATGGCTATGCAACAACAACAAGCACAAACAGCATTAACACAAAACCAAGCTATTAAAGAGTTAGGTACACCAGAAGCACAACAAGGTGCAGAACAAGTAGAAGAATCGGCAAGAGCCATTGGTCTAGTTGAATAATGGAATTAAAAGAATTACAAAAAATGTACAGAATTACTTTTGACTCAGGAGAAGGGAAGGAAGTATTAGCAGATTTAAAGTCTGCTTATTACCATAGGAGTTCGTTTGATACTTGTCCTTATGAAACAGCATATAAGGAAGGTCAACGAGCTGTTATAATACGAATAATCAATCTATTAAAGGAGCAAAAAAATGATTGAAGAAACGACCACAACAGAAGGTAACCCTGTAGAACAACCTGTTGAACAGCCAGAAAGTTCTGTATTAGGGTCTACTGTAAGTGATAATCAAGATTGGAAATCAACATTACCAGAAGATTTAAAAAACGATCCTACATTATCTAATTTTAAAGATGTAGAATCATTAGCTAAAACAGTAGTGCATCAACAAAAAGTATTAGGTAATCGTATTCCTATACCAAAAACTGATGAAGAAAGAATGGAAGTCTATAATAAATTAGGCAGACCAGAAGCTGCTGATAAATATGAAGTAAATGTGCCAGAAGATTATTCTGCATATTTTACTGAGGATCAGATTAGTCAATTTAAAAATGTAGCTCATCAAATGGGTTTAAACCAACAACAAGTAGAAGGTCTTGTTAATTATCAAATGGAATCTATAAAGAATCAAGGAGATATGTATGCATCTCAAGTAGATGTACAAAGACAAGAATCTGAAGCTATGCTTAAAAAAGAATGGGGTTATGATTATGATGCCCAAGTTCGCAATGCTAGGAGAGCAATAGATGTTTATGGTGATAATGAAATAAAAGAACTAATGAACACAGAAGCAGGTAATCATCCTGCTGTTGTTCGTTTGTTTGCTAGATTAGGTAAAGATATTACTGAAGATATGGCACAAAACACACAAAATAACACTTTAGCATCATCACCATTAGATGCAAAACAAGAGATACAGGACACTTTTAATAATCCAGAACATCCTTATCACAACCCTAGACATAAGGATCATCAACCTGCTGTAGAAAAAATGCGACAGTTACATGAAAAAGTGTATGGTAATTCTTAAAAAAGTATGATATTATTGTTTTGTATGTATTGCCCTTATGGATAACAGTACATAAAGTCTAACGACTATAAACGAGGTTTCCCTTTATAGGACAAAAACTGCATAAATAATAATATTAATTTTAATAAGGAGAACTATAATGAGTGTTCAAATTACTACAGCTTTTGTAGAACAATATAAAAGCAATGTATTCCATTTGGCACAACAGAAAGGCTCAAGATTAAGAGATGCAGTTAGAACAGAAACTGTAACAGGTAAATCTCACTTTTTTGAAAGAATTGGTGATACTGCTGCTCTTAAAAGAACATCTAGACATAGCGATACACCTAGAGTTGATACCCCTCACTCTAGACGTAAAGTTACTATGGATGATTATGATTGGGCTGATCTGATTGACCAAGAGGACAAAGTTAGAATGTTAATCTCCCCACAATCTGAGTATGCAATGAGTGGTGCTTGGGCAATGGGTAGAGCAATGGATGATGCAATTATTTCTGCTGCTAGTGGAAATGCTTTCGGTGGTGTATCTGGTGGTACAACTGTAGCATTACCTTCTGGACAGAAAGTTGTTCATGCTTCTGCTGGATTAACTCTAGCAAAATTAATTAGTGCTAAAGAAGTTTTAGATGCTGCTGATACTGACCCAGACGAGCCAAGATATATGGTTGTGTCTGCAAAACAGTTAAGCGACCTTTTAGGTAGCACAACTATTACTTCAGCAGATTTTAATTCTGTTAAAGCGCTAGTACAAGGTGAGTTAGATACTTTCTTAGGATTTAACTTTATCAGAAGTGAACGACTAAGCACAGATAGTGATGGTAATCGATCTGTACTTGGTTTTTGTCAATCTGCAATAGGTCTTGCACTTGGCAGAGATATTGAAACAAGAATCTCTGAAAGAGCTGACAAGAACTATGCAACACAAGTATTTTTATCAATGACAATCGGAGCTACGAGAGTAGAGGACGAAAAAGTTGTAGAAATTGCTTGTACAGAGTCATAGGGAGGTAAATCATGGCAACAGCTAAATCTGTAGAGATTACAAACTTAGATGCATCTCCCAGAGTCATTTCCGAAGTCGGAAGTGTTCATGGCAAGATGAGAGTATTTGCTGATACTATTGCAGCAGGTACAGGTGATATTGATAATGATGATGTAATTATGATGGCAGAAATTCCATCTAATGCAAAAGTTATGTCAATAAAACTTTATAATGATGACCTTGATTCAAATGGTTCACCATCATTAGCAGCTAATGTAGGTCTATATAATGGAGCTACAAAGTACACTATTGCTGGTACTGAAACAGCAGCAGAAGCAGTTATTGATGAAGATTGTTATGCATCAGCTATAACAACTTTACAAGCAGCTAATACTGCTGGTGTAGAAGTTGCATTTGAAGCAAGAAATGTCAATGCAATAGCTAATCATGCATGGGAAGATGGTGGTCTGGCATCAGACCCTAAAGTTCCATTAAGAATTGCCTTAACAATGTCTAATGCAGCAGCAACAGCAGCAGCAGGTGATATTACTATGGTAGTTACTTATATTACTGATTAGGATAATAGACTAAACAATTTGGGGGTTGCAAAAGACCCCCTTTTTGTTAAATTAGGAGTATTATGGCAACAGAAGTATCAATATGTTCAAATGCTCTAAGGAGATTGGGCGATAGTCCTATTACTTCATTAACAGAAGATAGCGAAAGAGGAAGATTGTGTAATGCATTTTACGAACCATCAAGAGATGCAATATTAAGATCACATACTTGGAATTTTGCTATTAACAGAGCAAATCTAGCAAAACTATCTACATCCCCAGCATTTGAATATGCTAATCAATTTGCATTACCAACCGATCCATTTTGTTTACGAGTATTAAAAATGGAGTTTGAGGATTATGAATTTAAAATAGAGAATTTAGCAGGACAAGGTAGAGTATTACTTACAGATGAAGGAGAAGCTAAAATAATTTATATTGCTAGGGTTACTGATCCTAGTTTATTTGATTCTATGTTTGTTGATGTATTAACTGCTAAACTAGCAGTAGACTTAGCATATCCTGTAACAAATAGCACAACACTACAAGCACAGATGCAAAAATTATTTGAAAGAAAATTATCCGAAGCACGAAGTCTTGATAGTACAGAAGGATCAACAGATAGTCTTATATCAACTGTATTTACTGACTTTAGAGCACCCTAATGGCAAGAGTACATCCATTTCAAACAAATTTTACATCTGGTGAAATTTCACCTAAATTATTTGGTCAAGTAGATTTTAAAAAATATAACAATGCTGTAGAAACTATGGAGAATATGACAGTATTCCCACAAGGTGGATCAGAAAGACGAGATGGTTCACGATTTGTATGTGAAGTAAAAAACTCTGCAAACACTACAAGACTTATACCTTTTGAATTTAATATTGAGCAATCTTATATATTAGAGTTTGGTAATTTATACATACGATTTTATAAAGATAATGGACAAATAACAGAAGCTACAAAAACAATTACAGGTATTACTAAAGCAAATCCAGCAGTTGTTACAGCAGCATCTCATGGTTATTCTAATGGAGATCATGTATGGATTAATGATGTTGGAGGAATGACCGAAGTAAATTCAAGAAGATATACTGTTGCTAATAAAACAACAAATACATTTGAATTATCTGGAGTAAATTCAAGTAGTTATACAACTTATACTTCTGGTGGTACAGCAGCTAAAGTATATGAAATAACAACAGAATACACATCTTCACAGTTAGCTGAATTACAGTTTGCACAATCAGCAGATGTTATGTACATAGTTCATCCTTCACATGAACCAACTAAATTAACAAGAACAGGTCATACAAATTGGAGTATTACAGATGTGGATTTTGAAAAAGGACCATATTTAGATCAAAATACAACTGATACAACATTAACATCTAGTGCAACAACAGTAGGTACAGGAAGAACATTAACTGCAAGTGCAAGTTTATTTGCAAGTACAGATGTAGGGAGATTAGTAAAAGTAAAAGATGGTCATGGAAAAATCACAGCTTATACAAGTGCTACAGTTGTAACTTATGAAATATTTACAGCAGTAGGCACAGGTAGTGCTACAAAAGAATGGTCATTAGGTGCATATTCTAATACAACAGGATTTCCAAGAGCAGTTAGTTTTTTTGAACAACGATTAATATATGGAGGTAGTACAAGTTATCCTCAAACTATATGGGGGTCACAATCTGGATTATATGACAATTTTGATGAGGGAGATGCAGATGCAGCAGATGCATTTATATATACTATTGCAGCAAACAAAGTTAATACAATCAGATGGTTAGCACCATCTAAAGATTTAATAGTAGGTACAGCAGGTTCAGAATATAAGGTAGGTAGACCAACAGGTGAACCATTAAAACCAGATAATGTAAATATTGCTCAACAGACAACTTATGGTGTTTATCCTGCAAGACCAATACAAATTGGTAATGTTGTTTTATTTATACAAAGACAACAAAAAAAAATTAGAGAATTTTATTATAAGTTTGAAGATGATGCATATTCTGCACCAGATATGACTATATTATCAGAGCATATTACAGGTGATGGTATTACTGAAGTAGATTTTGCACAAGAGCCAGATTCTGTGTATTGGGCAATACGAGAAGATGGTGTATTTTTAGGTATGACATATCAAAGAGAAGAAAATGTTGTAGCATGGCATAGACATTTATTTGGTGGAAAAACAGGAACAGCAACAGTTACAGTTACAGATTATGCTAATATACCTGTAGGTAGTCGTATTGTAATAACAAAATCAGATGGAACAACAGTTACTTTTACATCAGAAACAGCAGGGAGTTCTTCACCATCAGAAACAAATGGATGGCGACCTTATACAAATAATAACACAACTGCTGATAATATCTATACAGCTATAAATGCTCATGCAGATTTTACAGTAGCAAATCCTGCTTCAAATGTAGTAACTATTACAGAAACAAGTCCACAAGCTACAGGTTTTTTAACAGTAGAAACAACAGATTCTACAAGACTAGCAGCAACAAGTGAATCACATTCTAAGGCAAAAAGTGTAGCAAGTATTCCAGAAGGTGGAGAAGATCAAGTATGGGTAATAGTAGAACGAGTTATAAATGGTTCAACAGTACAATATGTAGAATATCTTGATTCTAATTCTAATATGGATAGTTATTTAACAGGCACAGTAAATTCATCATCTACAAGTGTTACATCTTTAGATCATTTAGAAGGACAAAAAGTACAAATATTAATAGGAGATGCAGTATATCCACCACAAACAGTAACGAGTGGTGCAATAACAGTAAGTTTACCAGCAGCATTATCTACTAAAACAATAAATGTAGGATTAGGGTATGTAAGTACATTAAAGACATTAAAACCAGAATTTGGTGGTCAAGCAGGTACTTCACAAGGACGAAAAAAAAGATATAATGAAGTTATGGTAAGATTTTTAAATACAGTAGGTGCAACAATAAATGATGATCAATTACCATTTAGATCATCTGCAACACCTATGGGTCAGAATATACCAGAGTTTACAGGAGATAAACGAGTAACAAATTTAGGATGGGATAGAGATGGGCAGATTACTGTCAAACAAACTCAACCCCTTCCTATGACAATATTAGGAATAACAGGAACACTTTTAACTGTGGATTAGATTATGATAGGAGCAGCTTTAGTACCATTTGCAGCAACACCATTAGCAGCACCAACTATTTTTACATTTACAAATGTAGCACTAGCATTTAGTGTTGGGTCTACAATATTAGGAACTTATGCCCAAGTTCAACAATCAAGAAGAAATGCAGAAAATTTAAGAACTGCATCTTTATGGGATAAACAAAGAAAAGATATGCAAAGAAAACAAGAAATTATTAAAGCAAATAATGCAGCTAAAAAGTTAATGTCTGAAAAAAGAGCTTCTGTAGGTGCAAGAGGAGCAAAATTAGCAACAGGAAGTACATTATTAGATACACAAAATGTTTTAGATGAATTAGCAGATGCACAATATTGGATAGAAAAAAATTATACATCAAGTCTAATGGCAACAGATGCAGAATTAGCAGCATCATTACATAAAGAAAGTTATGCACAAACATCTAGTATTATAGGTGGTGTGGCTAATTTAGGATTGCAAACTTATATGGCAACAAGGATAGTATAATGGCAATAAAAATTAGACCTGCAAGAGGAGAAATTCCAGCACCTAGATTTATTCAAGATAGAAGTATGTTAAGGTTTGCACAATTTACAAGAGCTGATGGAGCAGGTATAGCTAAAACATTAACAGATGTAGCAGGAATTGTAGTTAATCATGAAGCTAAAATGGATGCTCAAAGAATAAAAAATAAGTTAGCATTAAACGAAGCAAAATTAAGTAATAGATTAATTGACAGAACACAGGAACTTAAAGAATCAGATATTGATATATCTAATCCATTTGAAATAAATAAATTAAAAATGGAAGAAGAAAAGTTTGTAGAAAATTGGATGAAAAGTACATTTGCAAATGATGAAAAAGCATTTAAAGAATTTGAACCATTAAAGTTTAATTATTTATCTAACTTTAATTCTAATTTATATGTATTAAAAAATAAACGAATATTAGATGATGCTGTTTATTCTCATTCGGTAAATAAACAAAAGATAAATCAACTAATAGATACTATGCCTATAAATAGTAATGTATGGAATAAAGAAAATGAATTTTTAAGGGATTTGCGAACAACAGCACAATCAGCAAACCAAGCAAGTCCTAGTGGTGTAGCTATAGATTCAGCAGCAGAAGAAGATGCTTTTAGAAAAAAAATATGGGAAAGAGTTGTTATTGAAGGTAATTTAGTTCCTAGTTATAGACCAAATGAAACAATAATTAATTATGATGAAATACTAAAAGGATTAAACAATCCTACTAAAACAGAATATTTTGGAAAAGATTTACCATTAGATATAAGAAAACATTTAAAAGAATGGGCAAAAAAAGGCAGAACAGATCAAGAACAAGATAGGGTGTATTATGAGAATAGAATAAACAATGCATCTGGTGCAAAAGCATTAGACATTATTGACCAAGCAAGAAAAGGGGAGGTGTCATTACCAGAAGCACAAAAACAATTTGAACAAATAGAATTTACAGGTGTAAGTGGTAAAAAACAACAAAATTCATTACAAGAGCATATTGTTAATTTAAGTGTTGCAGGAACTAATACAGTTGAAAATTTAGTCAATTCAAAATATATTCAAGAACAAATAGCACTTGGAAATATTACTAGTTTAACAGAAGACCAAATAACAGAACCAACATTATTAGAAAGATATAATACATTAACAGGTAAAAATGAAAAAGCAGTATCATTAGTTGAATTAGCTCAAGAAAATATTTTAAAAAAAGAAGATATATACAGTAATGGTTTTATAAATAAAATGATTGCAAATTTTGCTGATCCTCAAAGAAAAGCAGATTTTGCAGCATTAGAAAATTGGATTAAATCCCAAGAACCACTTATTACAGCTAGTAAACAAAATCCTTTAAGCAATATAAAAGCAGAATTAAGATTTAATGATTTTGCAATAGATATGCGAGAAAGATTTATGAAAGGATATAATAACAATATTCCTATGAAAGAGTTATTGGATTCAAGAAATAAAAATTTTATATGGAATGATAGAAATGTAACAACAGATCAAGGTGGTTATGTGCCATCACAAGGTGATGTTATTAAAGAATCAATTAGTACAGGTACAGGAAAACCTTTACCAACAGTACCAGAAGAAATTATAGAATTACAAAAAACTTTAAAAAAATTTAAAGAAGAACAAAATATGACTTTTAAAGAAATAAAACAAACAGATGAATATAAAAAACTTGAAAGTCTAAAAGCAAAACAATGACCTCTTTACTTGAAGAAATGAATGAAATGAAATCTCTAGGATTTAGTCCATTAGAGGTAGAGGATTATAAAAATAGTCAAATTGAAGAAATGAAAACATTTGGGTTTTCAGATGAAGATATATATAAAGAATTAAATGCAGTACATCCAAATACTTATAACAATGATACAGTTGTAAAAGAACAGAACAAATCTTTTTGGCAAAATGTTAAAGAAAAAGCAGGTGCAGTAAAAGAAGCTGCTATTGGTAAAGAATTTGATATTAATTTAAAAAGTGCAATAGGACTATCTTTATATAATTTAGGATTACAACAGGCAGATAAAGGTATTCCTATAGAAGAAGCATTAGAAGTAGATGAAGATAGAGGATTTTTAGAACAGGGTATAGAATCAATAATTACACTCGGTGCTGATTTACCATTTTATGGTGCATCAATATTAGGAGGAACAGTAGCAGCAGGACCTGCAGGAGGAGTAGCAGGTTTAGCTTTACCACCTACTATTAGAAGTATATTTATGGATCAATTAGCAGAAAGTAGAGTGCAAAACTTTTCACAGTTTTGGAATGGGTGGATGCAAGAAGCATTACCAGAACAACTAAGAAATAATCCAAATGTTTTAGGTTTGTTATCTGGAAGTAAAGCTATAGGTAAAGGATTAACAGAAGCAGCATTATTAAAAGGTACAGAAAAAGCAACTAAAATATTAGATGTAATGAATTTACCTAAAAATTATTGGACAAAGTTTGCAGCTAGATGGAATGTATTTACAGGTCTAGGAGCAGCATTAGAACAACATATGCCAACTTTAGATGATTATTTATCTAATGCAGTAATATTTAAAACACTTGGTATGGGTGAAAGTGCTGTAACTATGATGAAAAATAGAACTAAGAAAACATTAAAGAATCCAAATGAAGTAACAAAAGAAATTTTAGATGATGATATTATGAGAGCAGAAGCTATTAGTTTAAGTCATAAAACATTTACAAGAGAAAAACAAATAGACCAAACACAGATAACAGATTTAAAATCTAAATTAACAGAAATAAAAAAAGACAAAGAATTTTTAAAAAACCCACAAGGTAATAAAGAAAGATTAAAAGAATATCAAGATATTAAAAAACAACTAAACGATTTAGCTGAACCATTTGAACCTGCACAAATAGAAAGAACAACAGAAGTTGTTAAAGATTTAAGTGCTGCCCAAAAAAAATTAAGGTCGCAAATGAGTCCAGATAAAATTAAACGACAAGAAGTTGATGCAGACCCATTACAAAGTAGATTACAAGATTGGTCAGATAAACTACATCCTATACTTACAGTTGCTAATACAGGTAAAAAAATAGGTATTAAAGAAGCAGAAAATATATACCAAAGATTTAGAATACAACCCGGAATGATAGGTAGAGCTGAACATATGATACGATACGAAACTTTAGATTTTAATTCTTTAAAAGGTAATGGTAAAGGTCTTATGCAAATACTTGAACCTGTAATTAAAAATGAAAAAAATTATTTAGAGTTTAAAGATTATGCAATATCAAGAAGAGTTATAGAAAAAGAAGGTCAAGATAAAAGAACAGGATTTGATTTAGATTCTGCAAAAATAATAGTTAAAGAACTTGATGGTAAATATAAAAAAGTATTTGAAGAATATTCTCAATATAACCAAAGATTATTTGAGTATATGAAAGAAAGTGGGTATATAAGCAAAGAATTTTATCAAAAAGCATTAGAACTTAATAAAGATTATGTACCTTTTTACAGAGAGTTAGACCCTGCAACAACAACTAAAACAGGTGGTACAGGTGTAAGTGGTGTAAAAAATTTAATGAAAGAGTTTAAAGGAAGTGAAAAAAGAGTTCTTGATCCTGTAGAATCAACATATTTGAATACATATTATTTTGTACAATTAGCAGAAAAAAATTATGTAAGGAGAGATTTAATTGATGTTGTGTTAGATGCACAAAAAAAACATGGAACTAAATTAAAAAAAATAGATGATGATATAGCAAAGTTTGAAAAAGCAAAAGAAACAGAAAAAAACCCTGTTAGGTTAGAAAAAATAAATCAAGCAATAGATGTTGCTATAGCTAGAAAAAATGAATTAAATACAGCATTTGAGTATGATAAAATTGAAAATATAAAAAAAGCAGAAACAAGAACTACAAAAGTACAGTTAAGTAAAAAAGAATTAGAAAAATTAGATGTAAAAGATATAGATGCAGCACTAGAAAAAGGTGCAAGTATTTTTAGAAAACAAAGAGCAGAATTAAAAGATACAGAAATGCCTGTATATAGAGATGGTAAATTAGAAGTGTATGAAGTTGGTCCATCATTAGCTAAAGCTGTAAGAGATGTAAATATAGAAAGTTGGGGTATGGTAAAAAAAATGGCAAATATTCCTACAAGAACATTAAGAGCAGGTGCAACATTAGACCCTGCATTTACAGCTAAAAACTTTTTTAGAGGTGAATTAGCAGCAACTATATTTAGTAAAAATAATTATTTTCCTTTAGTACATGGTTCATTAGGAGTATTTAGATTATTAAAAGGCAAAAGAAAACAAACTCAACTATACAAAGATTTTGTTAAATCTGGTGCTTTGCAATCTTCTTTGGTTAGTTTTGATAGACAATATATTAGAGAAGGATTTATGAAAGAAGAACTTACTTCAAGAAAAGTTATAAATCAAATAAACCCAAAAAATTATTTAGAACATTTAAGAGTAGTTAGTGAGTTAGCAGAAAGTGCAGCAAGAATAAGTGAATTTAAAATGACACAACAAAGATTAAGAAAAACTAGACCAGAACTTACTGAACGACAAATTTTAGAACAATCTGGTTTTCAAGCTAGAGAAGTTACTTTAGATTTTCAAAAAATAGGATTACAAATGCAAGCTGTAAATGCAGTTACAGCATTTTATAATGCACGACTAAGAGGTTATGAACAATTAATTAGAGGTGTTGTTAAAAATCCTAAACGAGTAATAGGTACTTTATTAGCATTACAAACATTTCCAAGTGTTGTATTGTGGATTGCTAATAGAGATAGTGAAACTTATAAAAATTTACCACAATATCAAAAAGATAATTTTCATATAATAATTGTAAATGAAGGTCAAGATAATGAAATTGTATTTAGAATACCAAAACTATGGGAATTAGGATATGTATTTGGTACATTACCAGAAAGAGCATTAACTTGGATGGATAGTAAAGATAAAAAAGCAGTTGATGAAATTGTTAAAGATGCTGTGTCAAGTCTAGGAAAATTTGGCAGAGGTTTAATTCCTATACCAGAAGCAATTAGAGTGCCTTTAGAGTTGCGAACAAATGAAAGTTTTTTTCAAGATAGACCTATTATACCTAGAAGATTAGAAGGTTTATTGCCAGAATTACAACAAACACCTTATACATCAGAAGTATCTAAATTATTAGGAGATGGATTTAGAAAAATACCTGTGTTAAAAGAAGCGAGTAGTCCTTTACAAATTGATTATGCAATTAAAGCTTGGACAGGTGGTTTAGGTGCATATGCTTTAGAAGGTATAGATTACATATTAAAAAAAGCAAATGTTACAGAAGAATATAAAAAACCACTTAGTGATGATTTTGTTAAAAATTTACAATCTATGCCTTTTATTAAATCATTTGTAGTTAGAAATCCAACAGCAGGTGCAGAGCCATTAGCAAAATTCTGGGATAAATATAAAGTAATAAAAGAAATTAGAGATTCCTCAGATGAGTTAAGAAGGCAAGGTAAAATACAAGAATCACAAGATATACTTACAGATGAAGCTAGAGCTTTGGGTGGTTTAGATGCATATGCAGAAGCTATTGGTGCATACAATAAATTAATTAGAGGTTTATATTTAATACCTAAAGATAATAAAGATATAACACAAAATGAAATTAGAGATTATATAGACAAATTATACGAAGCAATGATATTGCAAGGTAAGGCAGCAAATAAATTAATTAATGAAGTAGAAAAAAACTTAAAAAAATAATAAAATTATGTTAGGATATGTGAAATGACTATTACAACTACAACGATAAAAAACAGTTATTCTGGTGATGGTTCGCAAGATACTTTTGCCTATAGTTTTAAAATATCAGCAGATGCCGATATACAGGTAATTATTAGATCAGCAGCAGGTACAGAAACTGTAAAAACATTAACTACACATTATACTGTAACAGGTGCAGGTAGTGCTAGTGGAGGTAATGTAGTATTTACAGGAGGTAATATACCTGCTGATACAGAAACAGTTGTATTAAGAAGAAATACCACACAAACACAAACATTAGATTTAGTTGAAAATGACCCATTTACAGCCGATAGTGTTGAAGGAGCATTTGATAAAAACTTATCTATAGCACAAGAATTACAAGAGCAAGTAGATAGATCAATTAAAATTAGTAGAACAAATACAATGACTTCTACTGATTTTACAACAAGTGCAACAGATAGAGCAAGTAAGATATTAGCATTTGATAGTAGTGGTGAAATATCAGTTACACAAGAATTAGGTACATATAGAGGTAATTGGGCAGCAAGTACAGCATATAATGCAAGAGATATGGTAAAAGATACCTCTACTAACAATATATTTATTTGTACAACAAGTCATACATCAAGTGGTTCACAACCATTAACAAGTAATTCAGATAGTGCTAAATGGTCATTAATAGTTGATGCAGCTAGTGCTACAACATCAGCATCAGCAGCAGCAACAAGTGCTACAGCAGCAGCTAGTAGTGCTACAGGTGCAGCTAGTAGTGCTAGTAGTGCAAGTACACAAGCATCAAATGCATCTACATCTGCAAGTGCAGCAGCAAGTTCAGCTACAGCAGCAGCTAGTTCGGCAACAGCAGCAGCTTCTAGTGCAACAAGTGCAGCAGCAAGTTATGATGATTTTGATGATACATATTTAGGAGCAAAAAGTTCTGCACCATCTGTAGATAATGATGGAGATGCTTTAGCAACAGGTGCATTATATTTTAATACAACTACAGATGCATTAAATGTATACAATGGATCATCTTGGGTAGCAATAGCAGCAGATACAGATGTTAAAGTAGCAGTATCTAGTAATGATACAACAGCAGGATATTTGAATGGTAAGTTAGTAGCAGGAGATGGTATTGATTTAACAGAAGGTAGTGATGGTGGCAATGAAACATTAACAGTAGCAGTAGAAGGTGAAATTGTACAAAAAGATGTACAAACTACATTTACGAAAGCACAAGTAGCATCTACAGAAACAGCTACAATATCTACAACTAAAACATTAGATTTTGACACATATCAAAATTTTATATTAACACTTGGTAGTGGTGCAAATACATTAGCTAATCCTACTACAGAAGCAAGTCAAATAGGACAAACAGGAGTTATTATATTTATTCAACCAAGTTCTTCTAGTGCAGGAACAGTAAGTCTAGGTACAGATTATGAAACTGTTGGTGGTGCAGGATTAACATTAAGTAGCACAAATAGTGCTTATGACATTGTGCCTTATGTAGTAAAAGCAGATAACAGTATATTAATTGGATCACCACAACTTGCATTTAGTTAGATGTTTAGTAACGAATTATGGCAAAAATCTGGAGTAAGTACATACTCCATAGACCAATCAATTAGGTTTAATCCAGCAGATAGTGCTTATATGGAAAAAACTTTTTCTGGTGCTGGAAATAAAAAACAATTTACAATATCACTTTGGTTAAAAAGAAGTTTATTAGGGTCAAGGCAAGACATTTGGTCTTTTAATCAAGATGTTCCTTTAACTTTTATGGATGATGATACCTTACGACCTTTTTTATTTGGTAGTATTACTTTACAAACAAACAGAAGATTTCGTGATCCATCAGCTTGGTACCATATTGTTTTAACTGTTGATTCTACTAATCAAATTTCTACTGACAGAATTAGAATGTATGTTAATGGACAAAGAGAAACAAGTTTTAGTGCAGAGGTTTATCCTTCATTAAATGCTGATGCAAGTATATGGACAGCAGGCACAGATTTACGACTATTTAGATTAATTGGAGGTACTAATTATTATGGTGGATATGCAGCAGAAATACATTATTTAGATGGTTATAGTTATGGACCAGAATATTTTGGAGAAACAAATAGTAATGGGATTTGGGTTCCCAAAGAATATGATGGTAGTTATGGAACAAATGGTTTTAAAATTGATGGTAGAGATAGTTCTGATTTAGGAGATGATGAGTCTGGACAAGGTAATGATTTTACAACAAGTGGACTTGCAGCACATGACCAAATGCCTGATACACCTACCAACAATCAAATTACATTTAATCCATTAAATAATCAACAAAGTGGAGGAACACCTAAAAATGGTAATTTAGAATATAGTGGTCCAGGCACAAGAACAATGATTTCTTTAACAGCAGCCATACCATCTAGTGGAAAATGGGCAGTAGCTTTTAAAACTAATACTGTTTCAACTGATGCAGGTTTTAATTTTGGTATTAATTTAATGACAAATACAAACTATGGTGATGCAGCAGGTAGTAATGAAGATTTTGGAAACCCTCTTGGATTACATGGTTATCCTTCTACTTCTGATTTATATTTGAATTATTATGATGGTGGAGGTAATAATGTAAACCCATCTCCATTAATAGATTTAGCTACTGATGATGAACTTTGGTGTGCTATAGATATGGATACTGGTAAAGCATGGATAGGATTGTATAATAAAAGTGGAAGTAGCTTTATATGGATAGCAGAAGATGGGGGAAATGATGGAAACCCAGCAACTGGTGCTAATCCTAGTCATACTTTTTCTGAGTTTATTGGAAATTCAGACGTAACTTTTGGTGTCGCAGGTAAACAAACATCAATAACTCTTACATTGTTACGAGAATCTGATTGTGAAGGAACAACACCAACTGGATTTACTTATTTTGAAAATGTAAAGGATTTAATATAATGGGAACACCAACAATACCAAATGGCAAAGAACATTTTTTTACAACTTTATACGAAGGCAATGGTGGAGGTCAATCTGTCGGTAAGTTCGTACCTTTTACAGATAATGGTACGATTTCTAATAGTTGTAGATTTGATGATGCAAGTGAACCTTATCTTGAAAGAACACCAAGTAGTAGTAGTAATAGAAAAACTTGGACATTATCATTTTGGATGAAATTGGGTACACTTGGTACAACGCAATTTTTATTATCTGTAAATCAAGCATCAAGTGATTCTGGTAGGATAGCCATTTTAAAACAAAGCACAGGCGAATTGCAAATTTCTGGTTATAATGCAATTTGGAGAAAAACTAATCGTACTCTTGAAGATACTAGCAAATTTTATCATATTTTAATTGCTTGTGATACAACAGAATCAACTGCACAAAATAGGATTAGATTTTATATTGATGGAGATGAAGTAACAAGTTGGGATACAAATCAAACTGTAACTCAAGATTCAGATTTAGCAATTAATATAAATTCAGCACATAGGTTTGCAGAAGAAATATGGGGTGGTGGAAATCATTTTGATGGATATTTAGCTGAAGTAAATTTTGTAGATGGTTCACAATTAACACCTTCAACCTTTGGTGTTACTGATACCTCAACTGGCAGATTCATACCAAAAGCATTAACTGGAATTACTTATGGTACTAATGGATATAGATTAAAGTTTCAAGATAGTTCAGCACTTGGAGATGATACTGGAGGTGGAGGAAATGATTTTACGGTAGGTGGTTTAACAGCATCTGATCAGACCATCAATAGTCCAACATCTAATTACAGTAATTTTACAACAAATGGCTCAACAGGAACTATTTCTTTAGCAGAGGGTAATTTAAAGCCTACATTTTCAACTAGTGCTGGAGATGCGTCTGGTTCGGCTGTGCCTTCAACCTTTCACATACCAGTAGGAAAATGGTATTTTGAATATTATATGGCTGGTACAAATTCTGAATTAATTAATTGGGCAGTTGCAAAAACAAATACAAGTTTTTCTGGAAGATTATTTACTCTTTCTGGTTTTAAAACATTCCATCCTTATGTAAGGTCTTTTTATGAAGGTGGTTCAGAATTAGTTACTGATACTGATATGCCATTAGGACAAGATGATACTACAGTTGGTTTTTATATTGAAAGAAAAACTGATGGAACAGTAAATATGTGGGCAGGAGATGATGAAGCATCAACAGGAACTTTTGCTTTTCAATCTTCTATGAACCCAGCAACTGGAGCCAATGCTATTGGACATTCTTTTAGTCCTAATGATGAATTACGATTATATATAGGGAATGATGGAAATGGAAATTATAGTGGTAGTGTAAGAGGCACTTTTAATTTTGGTCAATTAAAAATAAGTCCTATTGATAGTGGTACTAGTTTAACAGATTATACTAGCACAGCAGGAGGTTATTTTAGGTTTCAACCTACAACAGGTTTTAAAGCATTACAACAAGACAACCTACCAGAAACATCAAAAGGTATAAGTGGATTAGTATGGACAAAGAACAGAGATGCTACTGATAATCACCAGTGGTATGATAGTTCACGAGGTAAACAATTAGTTTTAGCATCTAGTGCCCAAGACGGAGAATCAACAGTTACAGATGGACTACAAAAGTTTTTAGCTGGTGGTCAACAGATTGAAGATAGCGATGCAATCAATACAGCTAGTGAATCTTTTGTAAGTTGGAACTGGGTAGCAAATGGTGGTACCACTACAAGTAATACTGATGGTTCAATTAGCTCAACTGTCCAAGCTAATACAACTGCTGGATTTTCTATTGTGCAATATACTGGAACTGGTAGTGCTGCCACAGTTGGTCATGGATTATCAAAAAAAATTGATTGGATGATTATAAAAGAGTTAGGTAATAGTAATGGGTGGATTGTATCGCATAAAGGATTAACCAGCCAAGCAACTTATTCTCTTAATTTATCTAATACTAATGCACCATATAGTGATGCTGGAACTTATTATTGGAATAATACAGCACCAACAAGTTCTGTATTTTCAATAGCAACAGATACAGCAGTTAATCGTTCAAGTGGAAATTATGTTGCCTATTGCTGGAGTGAGATAGATGGCTTTAGTAAATTTGGAAAATTTGTAGGCAATGGTAGTACAGATGGTCCATTTATTTATACAGGGTTCAAACCAGCTTGGATTGTTTTTAAAGCAAATCGTGTTACAAACTGGTATCAGAATGATGGTGCTAGAAGTCCATTTAATCCAGTAACAATAGGTATTGACCCAAACACTACTGCTGTTGAATATGATGGAGGAGTTTATGTTGGTGGAGGGGTAGATTATTTATCTAATGGTTTTAAAATAAGACAAGGAACAGGACTTGGTTATAACTATACTGGAGAAGAAATTTATTATATGTGCTTTGCAGAACATCCATTTGTAGGAGATGGAACAAATCCAGTTACTGCTAGATAATTTATTATGAATATGGTATAAGGAGATATTATGTGGGCAATAGTTAAAAATAGTCAATTAATAGAAATAAGTAATGGTAATAAACCTATTACAGTAGGAGATGTTGTTCATCCAAAAGATATATTTAAACATTGGACTAAATCACAATTAAAAGATATTGGTGTATATGAGTTTATATCTGGATCAACACCAGATGATAAGTTTGAAACTGCAACAACTACATCTTATAAAGTAGATGATTCTAAAGGTACAGTTACAGAAACTATTAATAAAAAAGATAAAGCAATAGCCGATACTTTATATACTTCTCAAAACAAAACTGATGGTGTTATTCCAGAAGGTAAAGATGTAGGAGATGTAGCAAGTAAAGGATTAAAAACTATATATACAGAACAAATACAAAAACAAGCATCTGGTTTATTAGCACCTACAGATTGGATGGTTACTAGAAAAGTTGAAGATAGTAGTAAAACAATACCAAGTGCAGTATCTACATATAGGGCATCTGTTAGAACAGAAGCTGATAAAATAGTAAAAGCAATAAGTGATTGCGATACTCTTGATAAGTTAAAAGCATTGTTTGTTACAGAATATAATAGTGATGGATCGGTTAAAACATTGGCTACAATGCAAACATTACCTAGTGATAAAGATATTGAGGAATATAAGAGATGATGTTAACTAAAAAAATAATTCGGCTTTCTAATATTTTAATTAGTATTCCTAATGAATGTAAAAGAATATGGGATTGTTCTGAAAATCGTTGGGGATATAAGTTTGAAAATAAAATTAAAAATGGACACTAGAACATTACAAGATGTAGCTATGGAATTAGAAGCTCATGAAAGAGAATGTGCTGTTTATAGAGATATGACAAAAATGTCTTTAGACAAACTAGAAGGTAGAATTAAAAGATTAGAGGTACTTATTATGGGGTCAACTATATCTACAATATCTTTAGTAATAGTTGTAATAATGAAAATAGTATGAGAAAAGAACATAAAAGTAAAACAGGTGGATTAACAGCAGCAGGTAGAAAATACTTTAAAAGAAAAGAAGGTGCTAATTTAAAACCTCCTGTTAGAAAAGGTACTAATCCTAGACGAGTTAGTTTTGCTGCTCGGTTTTCAGGAATGAAAGGTCCTATGAAGGACAAAAAAGGTAAACCAACAAGAAAAGCACTAGCATTAAAAAAATGGGGGTTTGGTAGTGTAGCAGCAGCAAAAAATTTTGCAGCAAGGCATAAGAAAAAAAAGTGAGGGGAAATGTTAATAGACCCAATTACAGCATTTGCAGCTACTAAATCTGCAATATCGTTAATACAACAAGGTGTAAAAGTAGGTAAAGATTTAACCGAATTGGCTAGTCCTATTATGAAATGGGCAGAAGCAGAATCACATATAGATACACATTCTAGTAATAAAGGTAAAAGTATGTTTGGTAAGTTTAGTACAATAGAGCAAAATGCTATTGCAGCTCATTTAAGAAAAATGGAAATAGAAAAAATGAGAAATCAGTTACGAGAAATATTTTTATTATATGCACCAGATGGGTTAGTTCAATGGGAATCATTACAAAAAGAAATAGCTAGACAAAGAAAAGAACATAAAGATGCTATTAAAAGGCGAATAGAAGCTCGTAGAAAAAGATTACATATAATTATGTGGTTTATAGCAGCAATAGGTGGTTCTGTTATTTTGGGTGCAGAATTTTACTTTTTGTTAAACTAATTTTTTAATCCATCTACCTCTGGTGTTTAATATCATAGGTAATAATCTTGGAATACCATTTAAAATAATACCACAACCAACAATAAATCTTGTTCTAAAGTTTTTAGCATAACCAAATGCCATGCTTTTTTGATTAATTAAACAACCTACATTCATAGCAAAGTATAAGTTATCTGGGTTTGCCCACCATTGTATAAGAAATTTTGTATGATAATGTCCTTGTACTGCTGACATACCCATAGTTTGTGATACTTTAAGTATATCTGTTGCTCTGCCATGTGTAAAAAAACATTTTTGTTTGTTAGACATTTCTAATGTTAAGTCATCTACCCATTCCCATTTTTTTGTACCAAGAAAATCTCCATAACTTTTTAGAAATTCTTTACTCATTCCATATCGTAATGCTCGTCTATATACTAAACTAGAATGATTGCTTTCTACTTCTACCATATTAGGAAATATGGATTCTAATTCTTTTATATATTGTTTTGATAATTTTAATTCATCACCTGCTGATGGTAAATCTGGATTATGTGAGTGCATACTAATTGCATGAAAATCTAAAAGATCACCAATGTTAACAATAAAATCTGGTTTATATTCTTTTTTAATTTCTTTAAGAAACGCAAAACTATCCTTATGATGATAAGGAATATGCAGGTCGCTTATAACTAATATTCTTTTGTACATAAAAAGTTATCCACAGGTTAAAAGTACCATATTTTGTGGATTATGCAAGACTATGCATGATTTCAGCTAGGTGTTCTGCTCTGTTTTTAGTTTGTTTTGCCCATTTAGAATCTAACATTTGTGCAGATGCTTCGGCATAATCTTGATTTTCTAATGCTGTCCACATTTTTTTAAACTTACTTACCCCACCCATTCCTAATTGGAAAACCATTTCAACTATAATTTCGGCTGCTTTGTTTTTAATGATAGTGTTTCCAATTAATTTTTCTGCTTGGTTTACAGCTTCATTAAAATCTCCCTCAAATACATCTTCTAAATATTTCATATCGTATGCTTTACCATCTTCCCATTCTTCATCATCTGTGCAAAGATGTCCATAACCTACTGTTCGTTTGCCTAATGTATCTTTATAAACAGTATTACAAAAACCTTCATGGGTTTTAATCCTATCTTTTAGGTTTTCTAAATTGTCAAACATTATTTTTTCATGTTATCTCTAGCTATACCTTTTGACTTTTCGTAGCTACGAAGTCCACCAAGTCCGAGTAAAGATAGAGTTAGGGTCATTAATTCCCCTGTGTTTAGGTCTGGAAGTTTTATTTGGGGGTCAATCATTACTGCAATCCATTCAGCAATGGGCATAAAGAAAAAGTTAGTAAAAATGCCTAATGCACATATCCACATAATGGCAGGTCTTGCACCTGCAACAAAAAGACTAGGGTGTTTAGCTTGTTCAAGATTTATTTCAGCTTGTTTCTTATCAAGATCATTAATTTGTTTTTTTATTTCACCATTAATCTTTGTTTTAAGGTCTTTGTCCTCAACAAATTGATCAATAATTTTTCCTGCTACACCTATAATAGAACCAATAGGTAACATCTACCAAACATTCCATAATATTAAGAATAATAAAACTATTTCTATTAAATGAAAAAACATAATTTTTTCACTATTATAAATAGTCCAATTTTCTAAAACTTCTTTAATTTTATCCCACATAAAGACAATGTTAGGGGGATTTGTGGATTATGCAAGTGTATTTAAGTTAACTAAAATATGGTATCATTAAAGTGTTTACACCATTTATTGACTCGGCAATAGTCAGCACATCTAACATCTTTACCTGCTCTGTGTACTATTAAACAACCTTTACCTTCTTGCATATTTTTTTCTTTTAGATATTCTTTGGCATCATTTAAAGTTGGTAATACCCTTAGTGCAGATTTTCTACCATCTTTCATAACTGCAAAACTATCTTCTTTTCTCCATCTTTCTTTAGGTGAGCAAATATCTGGTTCTTTTATATCTGCTTGTTGATGTAATCTTATTCTTTCTCTAATAAAATGTTCTTGTTCTTCGTTTGACCATAACCTAATAGGTATCTGAACTACTTGTGCTTGGGGGTAGTTATCAGATTTACTAGCTTGTAGTTTAGACCAATCCCTCAATATAGCTATGATATATAATTTATTTATTTTTATATTGACTTTATCTGGATTATGTTTAGCTAAAAAATATAATATATTTAATTGTTCTTCCCATTCATCTTTACCATTTTGCAAAGCATCTAAAGCTGACCAAGCTGAAGTAGTTTTAAAATCAATTAAATCTCCTTCACTTGTTATGTAATCAAATTGTCCAGATAATGTCCACCCATTAGTAATATCATCATCTTTGTAGAATAATCGTATTTCTGCTAAATCGTTTTCTATCTTTGCTCTTTCAATTACATGGTGAACAGATGAACCAAGTAATGCCCATATTCTATCTGCAACATCTTCTTCTATTTCATCTTTATGCTTGATCTCTAAGTGTCTAATTAAAGGGGGTGCTATCAAGCGAGTAGTAGATATATCTGATCCAGAGGGGTCATAAGGATCATTCTCTACTGCCCTCTTGATAGCTAGGGGAAGGTTCATTTTATTCGTAAGTTTCATAATTATTTACCCCATACTTTATAATATTTTCTATAATCTTCTGGCACAAAAATATCTCTGCCATGATGGTCTTTTACTATTGTGCCGAAATGATCTACAATATAACCATCTGCATTAATATACTCTATCATGCCATTATTAAAATGGTACTGTGTCATCTGGATCTATATCACTTTCTCCATGTTCTTTCACATCTTCTTGAGATTGTCCTTCAAGTTCTTTAGACTCTAATATCATGTTTCTGATACCTTCTCTTAATTGATTAAACACAGTAAGTTCACCTTTTTGATATTCCTCAATACTAAACACTAATGATTTATTATACTGAATACCGACTTCATCTTTAGTTGGTAGCACAGTTTGAATTTTTGGTTTACCATTATTACCTTCTATAACATTAATTTGACATACTTTGCCAACAAGGTTGCTTATATCAAAACCTTTTTTTTCATCTTCTGTAAAAGGTCTACCCCTCCAAGAAGTTAAGTCTATGGCAAGATTTGCTTTTTCATACATACTATGATTATAAAATTTACTAATCTCAAAAGGTTCTTCAGCATCTTTGTTGTGGACTTCCCAAGTTATCATAACTTTTCTTTTCCAAGACACTTCACCTTTGTATTCATTTCTTTGTGTACCTAAATCTATAACTCTAATACATCTAGCATTATGAACCCCTGTTGATAGTTGGGGATATTTAGATTGTTGGCTATCATCTTTTATTATTAAACTCATTTTTTCCCTTTTGTTATAATTATCTAATTAATATAAGTTAATTCAAATAATATGTCAACTATATATTGACAAAAGTTAATAAAATTATAATATATGTAGTATGAGTTATGAATTAGCCATAGAAAGAAAACAAGAAGTCATCACTAAATATGGTGGTGGCAAGAATTTATCTCGGTTATTAAAAATATCACACCCTGCTGTATCTAAATGGGAAGTGATCCCACAATTAAGAGCATTTCAGATTGCTAATTTTGGTGATTATACAGTAGATTATATTAGACCAGATTTGAAATTTTAAAAGGGGAGCTGTGAACTCCCCCTTTAATTTATTTAGACCAATGTTAGTCTTTGACTTTACGAAAAGTAAATGTGTGAACTTTATCTACCATTTTATCAAGAGCCAACAAACATCTTTGTTTAGCTTTTTCTTTGGTAGTATCTGTACCCCAAGCACTTATTCTTTTGTCTTTGTCTAAAGCAAAGCATCTGAACATAAACATCACCCCCTTCCTTATGATATTATATCACATCACTTAACCTAAGTCAACAATTATTTATAAGTCAATGTGAGCAAGGGTTTTAGAGCATAGCATTGCCATAGCATTGTTATAGGGTTGCTATTTTTTGCCAATGGCAAATTATAGCCCTTCATCTTCATCTTCATCTTCACCTTCATCTTCATCTGCTATACAAGATATAAGGACACTTACACCTAATTTAAAAAAAAAGTTGACAATGTATTACACTTAACTTACATTAACAACTATGCGAAAATCAATAAACCAAGAACAATCACCTTCATTTCAATTTTATGCTAGTGATTGGATAAGTAGTCCAAACAGATTAAGACTATCATTAGAAGAACAAGGTGCATACATTTTATTGTATTGTTATTGTTGGCAAGGATTTGAAATAGAGAATGATGAAGAAGTATTAAGTAGAATGTGTAATTGTAGAATAGATAAGATAAGAAGTATAATGCCAAACATTATACATTTATTTAAGCAAGTAGAAAAAAATGGTAGAATATATTTACAATGTATTCAAGCAGAAGAAGAAAGAAAAGAACAAGAACTCAACAGAATAAAAAGAAGTAAAGCAGGTAAGTTGGGTGCGAAGATAAGGTGGAAGAACATTAAATGACAATATTATTAATACTTAGTTATATATTATTAGGTCTAATAATTTTTTTATTTGAGAATAGGTAATGCAGTACAGAGATTTTTTATATGCTTTCGGAGAACATCATAGTTTTCAAACCTTTTGTGATAAGGGCAAGAACAAAAGATTAATTAAACAATTACATGGAACAATAGATCAGCACATAGATGAACTTACTGAACTAAATAAAAAAGGTGCAGGTGTATATTTTACAGTAAACCAAACTAATTTAGAGGGCAGAACTACAAAACACATTACAAAAATAAGAGCAGTATTCTGTGATTTTGATGGCACACCTATGCCAGATAAGTTTGATATACCACCACATTTTATTATAAATACGAGTCCTAATAAGTTTCATACTTATTGGCTAGTAGAAGATATGCCATTAGAAAGTTTTACACTTTATCAACAAGCATTAGCAAGTAAGTTTGGTTCAGATAGATCGGTGAAAGATTTACCAAGACTACTGCGTATAGCAGGGTTCTGGCACAATAAAAAGAAACCATATCCTGTCAAGATAGTTAAGCAAAATATTATGACACCATACACAATGGAAGATATTAGAGATGGATTAGGATTACAAAGACCAAAGAAAAAAGTAATAAAATACAACCCAACTAATTTGGTTAGAAATAAAGATTTTGAAGTAAAAGGTGTAGGATTAGGGGGTAGGCATGAATTTCTTGTTAAGATGTTAGTGGCTATGAGAATGAGAGGTGAGTCGTATGAGTATGCAAAAGACCAAGTGTTGACATTTGCCAATAAATGTAATCCTCCAGAAAGTTATAGTGAAGTTATGTTTCAATTAAACGATATATGGAATAGATATGGAACTTAGAGAATACCAAGAGTTTGCAATAGAAAATGTCAAGCAAGAATTTGCTAAAGGGAATAAAAAAGTTTTATTAGTTGCACCTACTGGAAGTGGTAAAACAGTTATTGCTAGTAGAATGATAGAAAAAGCAGAGCAAAAATATAAATCAAGTTTGTTTGTAGCACATAGAAGGGAACTTGTTAAACAATGTTCGGCAAAGCTACATCAATTTGGAATAAATGCAGGTGTAATTATGGCAGGTATAACTGGTGTATGGCATTACAATACACAGATAGCAAGTATTCAAACATTTATATCAAGAAAAGATGATAATGATTTTAAAAAACCTAAAGCTGATTTATTAATTATAGATGAAGCACATAGGTCAACAAGTAAATCATTTAGAAAATTATTAGCAGAATATCCAGATGCTTATGTTGTTGGTTTAACTGCAACCCCTTTAAGAAATGATAGTTCTGGATTAGGTGATATATATGATACATTAGTAGAAGTAAGTGATATTAAAACTTTAACAAGTCAAGGTTTTTTAGTTCCTTGCAAAGTATTTGCACCGACAATACCAGATTTAAAAGGTGTTGCCACAGTAAGAGGTGATTATGATGCAAGAGAATTAGACAAAAGAATGAATCAAGTAAAATTAGTGGGTGATTTAGTAGAGCATTGGATTCAGTTTGCCCTTGATAGACCAACAGTAGTATTTGCTAGTAGTATTGCTCACAGTAAATATATTTGCAAAATATTTAATCAGAATGGTATACCAAGTGGACATATAGATAGTGAGATGCCAGATATAGAAAGAGAAAGACAACTAAAGATGATGCAAGAAGATAAGATAAAAGTGTTATGTAATTGTCAAATACTTACTGAAGGGTGGGATATGCCTAAAATTTCTTGCGTAGTATTAGCAAGACCTACTCGTTCTATGGGGTTATATTTACAAATGGTAGGTAGAAGTTTAAGACCATTTACAAATAAAAAAGATACAATGATTATAGATCACTCTGGTGCAGTATATGAAAATGGTTTTCCAGATGAAAAAAGAGAATGGAAATTAGAGTATAGTAAAGAAGATAAGAAGAAACTAAAAGAACCAAAAGAAATAATTAAGCAACCATTTACCTGCATTAAATGTGATTTTGTTTACAAACCTACAAAAGAAAATCCAGAATGTCCTAATTGTAGTTTTGTGCCAACAAAAAAAGAAGTACAATTATTAATTAAGCAAGGTAGATTACAAGAAGTAAAAAAACCAAAAGAGAATATTAAAACAGAAGATAAGAAAAGTTTTTATGCCCAACTATTGTTTATAGCTAGACAAAAAGGGTATAAAGAGGGGTGGGCAAGTCATACTTTTAGAGAAAAATACAAACATTTTCCCCATTCTAAAATGGTCTTGCCTACACCACCAACACCAGAAGTTTTTAACTTTCTGAAACATCTACAAATAAAAAAAGCAAAAGGAATAAGATTATGAGTGAACCTACTACACAAGATTATATATGGGCAAGTGGTCATTTTTTAGGTAAACACTTACCACCAGATTATGAAGAATGGGAAGAAGAAAAACTTGATAAGTTTCTTACAGATAATGCTTGGGAGTTTTTTGAATATTGTGAACCTAAATTTATATGGGAACAAATAGATTCTTTAGCATGGAGTGTTAATAAATATATGGGAGAAAAAAAATGAGTGAACAAGAATTAGAAAAACGAATGGAAGAAATTAGGCAGATTGGTAATGACTATGCTACTGCCAAAGCTAACCTAAACTATCTTGAACATTATAGAAAGATAAGATTAGCACAAATGATGAAACAGAAAATGGCTAGTTGTAATAATATGAGTGTTGCAAAAGCTGATTTAGAATCAAGAGCAGAAGAAGAATATATTAAACTGTGTCAAGATTTAAAAAATGCAGTAGAACAAGAATCAAAACTTGCTTGGTCTAAAAAAATGGTTGAGTTAAAATTTGAGTTTTGGAAAACCAATCAAATATCGGCTATGAGTGAACGCAAAAAATATGGGTAAAAAGAAACCAACACTCAAAGAACAAAAACATATGGAAAGAGTTGCAAGTATTGGTTGCATAGTTTGTAGAAAATTAGGTTTTTATGATACACCTGCTGAAATTCACCACATAAGAAATAAAACTGGTATGGGAAAAAGGTCAAATCACTATCTTACAATCCCCCTCTGTGCATATCACCACCGAAATTCTAACGAAAGCTACCATTATTCACCTAAAAAATTTGAAAATCGTTTTGGTAGCCAAATGAAGTTGCTACAAGAGGTGTTAGATATTTTAGGTAGTTTGAATCGTTAAGAGTGTTTAATCTTTCTCTGTGTTGCTCTTATAGATTTGATTATCATAGCCACCAAGATTAAATTGTCTTTCAGTTTCTTTTGGGGTTTTTACTTGTTCATCAGCAATTTCTTGCATTGTTTTTTCCCAACAAGGTAAACAAACAGTTGAGTATTTCATACCGATTGCATACATATTATGTTTTTCTATGTCAAAATGCAATTTGCACCGATTACATTGTAAACTTCTATCCTTATTTGATTTTTTGTTCATTTTCTATATAGTTTAATATACTGTGTAAATCTTGCAATAATTCACTAACAATTATTGGTTTGTGTTTGCTTTCCAAATTCATAACAACTTTTTTTAATTGTAATTCTATTTCATTAACCATGTTATCATCTTTTGGTATAGGATCAAGATTATCCATTTCATATTTATTCATCTTCTACAATACTTTCTATTGTTTCATCATGAACATCTGTTGGTCTACCTTCAGTAGGTTCATCAAACCACCCTTCTTGAAATTGTTTTTCTGCTTCTTCTTCTGTGTCAGCTTCTACAAAATATTCAAAAGTTGCAGTTCCATAAGTTGTTATCTTAAAAGTTTTCTTCATCATAATCCTCTATTATTTGTTCTAATGTATCATAACCCATTCTATAACCCAATGATGTAATTTTAGATGCTAAAGTTATTTCACATTTATCTGATTGGTTTGCTAGTGCTTGATTATATTCTTGGATAAGTTTTTTTAATTCTATGTTCATAAAACTAACCATGACAATAATATTTGTATTGATAATACACTTACAAAAAACAATGCTAGTATTTTAATTAAGTTCATTCTGTATCACATGGTTTATCGTTATCTATAATAGTCCATGAAGGATTATTTGGCTGAACATCATAAATCCACCTATCGTTTCTATATATTTCAATAGGTTTAGATAATTGTTTTTGTATTTCCCCAATTTCTTTTACTATGTTAGATTCATCTTTTTTATTGCTATAAAATTCTTTTAATTCTTCTTGCATATTTTTTGGTAAACTATCCCAATATGAATTTACAATTACATCTAATGTATTATAACTAGAATCTAAATTACTCAAATAATCATCTATAATTTTATCTAATCGTTTAATTATGTTTAACATTTTACACCTCTATTCTAATCTTTCATTAATAACATCAGTTAAATGTTCCATTAAATCAATTAACTGCTCATAAGTCCAAATATCTCTAATTAAATACTTGGTTCTCATTGTAGTTTTTTCATATGGCTTTACTTCTACCAATGAATTGTAATTAAATTGCTTATGTAGTTTTTCATTGTGTTCAAAACCATTACCAATTTCTTCTTTAGTTTTATAATGTTTCATCTTTGCACCCCTTTTTTCTGCTTTGTTTTTATTCATAATAACTTAACTTTACTTAACTATTGTTTATGTGTCAAATACTTTTTTATTTTATGCAAAAAAAAACCCTCACTAATTAGCAAGGGTTCTTTTAGGAAGGAACTTTTATATATTATTTTTGTTTTTGTTCTTCAATATGAAAAGTATTATATAAAGACCAGAAACTATTATTTAATTCCCTTATTTGTGATAAGTCAAGATCTTGAACTTCATTAATAGAGCAAGTTACATCTTGCAAGTTATCAAATACCTTTTGTATAGTGTCTATCATTTTTGGAGTTAAACAATTCCCACATTTTTTTATATTAATTTTTCTTACTGTATAATCAGACATTATTCCCCCTTTACTGAATTTTTAACCATTAATAATATATTATATAAAAAGGTTGTTGCACTTATTATATATATAAAAAATACACTAATTAATTGCCTATCTGATAATAAATCAGATTTATACTGCATTAAAAGAAAAAGAATAAGTGAGATAATCCCACTTATTCCTATTATAATTGATTGTTTATATAATTTATTCATTAAAACCCCTTGTTAAAAGTTTTCTATTAAAAAGTTTTCTATTGTTTTATAATTTGCTCTATCTTTTAAAAGTTTTATCAATTCTTCATTTTCCAAAGCAATTCCCACATCAATTAAATATTTGCCACATAAAGCATAAAAATCAAATTTAGTCATTATCCCCCCTTATTTAAGTTAGTTAATATATAAATACCTTCTTTTATTTTCTTTTCAGTATCTTTCTTTTTCTCACCTAAAAATATATTTCTATATTTTGAAGTGGTGGTTGAGTAATCCCAGAAATAAGAATCAAGATATATTTTATTATTTAATGTATCTTTCTTGACTATAATTGATTTATAACTCTGAAAATACCATATATCATCATCATATATAATAAATTGATTGGCAATTTTGTTGCCATTGTTTGAAGTCATATTTTGAACCTTCATTTTTAACCCCTTCTTTTGTTTCTGATTTCATGCTTAATTGCAATCATCAGTTGGACAAGTAGCCCAATATCAGAAATAAGGGGGAATAAATCCCCCCTATATTTATTTATTAACCGATTATTTACCCCCTTTAAAATAAAATTTTAATAGTTTAAGTTTACCTTTAATTGAATAATCATTTAATGGTAAATATTCATTATTAGAAGTATAATATTTTAATTCATCTTTATTCAAAAAGTTTTTAGGATAACCTAAAATATTAATTATTATTTTTAATATAACATTCATTATTTCCCCCCATTTAAAGTATTATTTAAAAAAGCCAAAGTAAAAAGTAAAACACCAAATAAAAAACCAACTGAAAATAAGCCAATTATTATCTGTTGAGTTAAATGTAAAACCATAAAACCCCCATTTACTTCAGCAACCATTATATAAAATAGATATAGGCAGAATGAACAACCTAATATCATAAACAATGCAAATAAATTATATAATCTAAACATTACTACCCCCTATTCCAATGATTCATAATAATTTGATTAATTACATAATTACTTATTTTTTTATTAGGTGTAGAAAACCACCAATAAATGTCTTGCAATTCAAATACCCATTGTTTAAATTCTGCAAGATTAGAAAAATTATCAATACATTCTACAACTTTAGAATTAATAAAAGAATAGTTTTCTAATCTATAAGTTAAAGATTTATATGTCATTATTTACCCCCATTTATAAATTTTAAGCCATATTGATAAAAATCTTTTTGCATATCAAATGTAGCTTGATGATGAACAACAACTTTGCTATACCAAACAGCTCTAACAGTATATTCTTCAATAGACATACAATTTTTGCTTTGGTTGTTAGGTGTTTCATTATGATTTTTATTTAAAGAAACAACCATTTTTCCATAAAAATTTAAAATATCTTTATCAAATTGTTTAAAAAATTTATCCATTATTTACCCCCCTATGTTTAAATTTAATTCTTTTGCTAAAAAAATATCAGCTTTTGTTTTTAATGGTAACATTAGTTTTTCATGAAAGTATAAATTGTTTAATATTTCCATTTGAGCATTAAACATTGTATCTAATAATATTTGATTATCCATAAGTACCTTCCTTAAATTAAGATTAATATTATTAACATAAGTTAATTATATACATATTTAACCAAAGTTTACAAGTATTATTTTAACTATATGCTATAATTTATTAATAAATTGGTGAAACTATGCAGAAATCAAGACTTTCAGAAAAAGAAGAAAAATTTATTAACTATATATTACAAGGGTTAAAAACACCTGACGCAGTTCGAAAAGCTTATCCAGAATGCAAATATCCTAGTCAATATGGTTACCAACTATTAAGAAAGAATTATATAAAGGATCAGATTCAACAAAGAAACTTCCAACAACTAGAATCTGGGGTAAGTATTGCAATTAATAAGCTAATAGAATTGGTGAATGATAAGAAAGCACCAAAGAGTGTTCAATTATCTGCAAGTTGTCAATTACTAGATAGAAACAATTATTCAGGTACAAGTAAAAGCGAGATAATAAACAAAATAGAAAATCTCAGCGAGGAACAGCTTCAGATAGAACTGACTAATATATTAAATCAGTTGGGTATTAATAAAGAATCAATAACACATTAAATAGATGATAACATATATAATAGTATCAATAGCATTACATATTATCTTTTAATCTTGTGAGAACTAAAATAATGGATCTCTTCCCACACACACCACCTATGGTCAAATTTAATTAAAAATGTCTACAATGCACAGAAATAAAGGGTTTCAGGTAAAAAAAATGACCCCCTACCCCCCAAAATGCCAA
>Ga0209232_1000218_pt1 | contig 36368 bp, 31 predicted proteins | sample ETNvirenome_2_60_FD_184066 | JGI IMG/M metagenome (GOLD analysis project Ga0209232, IMG submission 184066) | Marine viral communities from the Pacific Ocean - ETNP_2_60 (SPAdes) (version 2) | ecosystem: Environmental > Aquatic > Marine > Oceanic | place: Pacific Ocean | collected 2013-06-22
GAGTTTGACTTTGGTGATCAGCTTGTTACATATACTTACAACTTTTGTGTCAGTCTGGGATTTGAGTTAATATTGGTAGACGAGTTTGGTGACGGATTAAACGGTTATGCTTCAGGCGGTGAGGACGGAGCTTGTGTTATCACGGCTTGCGATAGTGTATTATGGGAATTAGAAGATCTAGCATTTACAGAGTTTGATGGAAACACGATGTACTCTGGTGCTATATTTACAGAGCCATGCCCTCCAGCACCTCCTATCTACGGATGTATGGATGATGATTATGTAGACTACAATCCAGAGGCTACACTTCCAGACACTTGTGAAACGCTACACACCTGGGGCTGTACAAACCCAGAGGCTTTGAACTATGATAGTACTGCAACAATAGCAGATCTTGTAGGCCCATGCAGTATACAAATTATTCTTGAGGATGACGCAGCTGATGGTTGGGGCAACTCTACTATAGGTATGGTCCAAGGGGAGCAGCAGTGGATGTTTACTGTAGGTCCTGGTGAGTTTTCTCAGTCATGGGACATTACGCTTGACTCTGACGAAGAGGTTGATATATATTACTTCCAGGCTGGTAATCAACAACAATCATCTCAAGAGCTTGCCTTCCAGACACTTCATAACTCCGTGTATGTTCTTAACGAAGCTGGAGATACTTTATTGTCGGAAGGTAGTAACCCATTTATAAATAACGGACAAGGAGCTCTTCAGCCATTTACAGGTCCTAACTGGACTGTGTATCACTTTACTCCGTATTGTGGAGATAGCTGCATACCTTATATATATGGGTGTACTGATGAGACAGCTTGCAACTATAATGCAGAGGCTAATACAAGTTCTGACTGTAATTATCCTGTGCAATATTATGATTGTAGCAACATGTGCGTTAATGATTACGACGGAGACGGAGTATGTGACGAACTAGAAGTAGCTGGCTGTCAAGATCCTACAGCATTTAATTATAACCCATTAGCAACAGACGCTGGTGAATGCATACCAGTAATATTTGGTTGCACCGATCCTACGCAGTTTAATTACAACCCTGAAGCCAATACAGAAAATGGAGGGTGTATACCTTACGTGTACGGGTGTATGAATCCAGACGCATTTAACTACAACCCAGAAGCTAACACAGAATTAGAAGGCTCTTGTATTGAAGTGTTAATTGATTGTATGGACCCTAATGCGTTTAATTACAATGAGTTAGCAAACACCTCTGATGAAGATCTTTGTTTATACGACGCTGGTTGCATAACTGGACCTGGTGAACCTTACTGGCTTAACGATGGTTGCTATGCTTGGATCATAGACATAGACCCATACTGCTGCGAGGTTGCATGGGATGAAACGTGCATAGACCTTTATTCATATTGTGAGCAAGGATGGCCTCAAGGTGTATACGATGTAGATGATATATACAGTGTATATCCTAACCCAACAAACGGGCTGTTATACATACAAGCTCCATCAACAGCGGTGGTATCTTTGTATAACTATTTAGGTCAAGTTGTTATACAAACCTCTGATAAAACTATAGACCTATCACATCTTTCAAACGGTGTGTACGAAGTGGTTATACAATACAACTCTAGAATTATTAAAAAGAAAATTATTAAATCATGAAGATTAATTGGATAAATAGCTGGAAAGCTGGCAATAAAAAAGAAGTGTATGAGCTTTCTTTTAGACTAGGAACACTTACAGTGCTAGAAGTTAGCTACGGAAGTAAGTTTAGATTTATGATATTAAACCTTGGATTCGAAGTGTGATGACGCAGAAAAGAGATCTTACGTCACTCGTCTATATTGTTATTATGGTACTGGTATTTATACTGGGTACATCATTCGACGCAAGAGGACAGAATCTAAAGAAGACATTTAAGTTTGCTACATTCTACACAGCTTTTAGTGGTGGTAATTCTGTAGCTGATGACAATATCTATTCTGTCACTAATGGATTACAAACGGATGTATTAGAAACTCCTTTTGATTATTCGTTTACAGCAGGTGTTCGTAAGATTGCTAGGTTTGGTTATGAAAATAGAGCTAATGTATTTTATGATGGTACGGAAAAATCATACAGTGATGCCGCTACTATAGGTAAAGTAAAAGGCTTTGAGTTTTTATTTGAGGCTGATTGGCGTAGACAGCAAGGTAGAAACTTTCTGGATCAGGATTATTTCTTACGATACGTGGCTAAAAACTGGATAGCTAAAGCTGAGTACCTGCAAGATGGTTTTGCTGATGTAGAATATTTTGAGGGATCTCAGAGGTTAAGGCTTAATGCAAATGATCGTCTTAGTTTTAATATCGGGGTAGCTCAGCGTATATCTGAACCATACGGCTACAGCCCTTTGGAAGACTGGGTGTTATCAAACAATAACATACATTACACGAGCCTGGCTATACAAGAAGGATATACTGTAGATGTTCAAGGTGGTGAATACTTCGCGCCTGACGGTACGCTTGTAGCAAATAGCGTTGATGTGTGGGAGCAGGTTATTATACCTCAAGTTATTGACGACTACGTTGCTAGAAAAAGAAGCGAACTCCCGAATGTTTGGAACTACTCTTTGGTTATAGGGTATGACTACTACAAGTACTCTAAGGAGTTTTGGATGCATAACTGGGTGAGCGTAATGCCTTATCACCTTAAGACAGATGACGAGTATTCTTACTTCGAAACCACCGAAGGGGGCCAGTGGTTAGATTATGGTGCAGGCCTTATCTTTGGGTGGAGATTAAATAAGAGTCTTGGTGTATTCTTAGAAGGTAAATACAATAAGTATTGGAATCGAGAATGGCATGACTTCTCTGTTGGATTGAATTATGTAATATTATAAAGATGCCTACAATAATTAAAAGAAGAAAAAAAAAGAAGAAGGATGATTCGACTCCTGTAGAACTTAGCGTCCCATATGAAGGTGCTATGGGTAAGTCTTTAAGCGACAATGCTGCTAAAAAAATGTGGTTAAGCAAGGCTTCTGCAGATGAATTGCAACTGGGATATACAATGACTCAAGATTCAGATGGAAATTTTATAGTGAGGACTAAATTAGAATCAAAAGCATAAGTAATGGCTAAACAAATTGGAGAAGATACTAAAGTAACCTTTGACCTTAAGACAATAGGTTTGGGTGTAGCAGGGCTAGCAGCCTTAATAGGGATGTGGTTTACACTACAGGCTGATATAGCAGAAGCAAAAGAGTTGCCAGAGCCGTTGCCGTCAGAGGTTACACGCATGGAGTTTGATATGAAAGATCAGTTAATTCGACAGACTATCATGACCACTCAGGAGGATGTTACTGAGATTAAAGATGACATGAAGCGCATTGAAGAAAAAATAGATAATCTATAATAATGAAACACTTAGTCTACATATGTTTGTTTGCAGTCACATCTCTTGGTATGACTATACCAGATTCGGGGGTATGCGTCGTAGAGTTTAACGCAAGTTTTAACTCAGCAAATAGTGTTGATTGGTTGGACGAGCTAAGTGATTGTAAAGGTCGTCGTGTAGATATAGCAGCTGAACCAGACCTGCAGAGAGAGCATAAGATTGTAGTAGTTCCTACTGTTATCGTATTCAACGATGGTGAGGAGGTAGAAAGATTCCAGGCGAATATTATGATGCAACTTGAAGCTACGCAGGATGAGGTTCAAGAAGCGGTGGATGAAATTATAATGAGTGCATTCTAATGCCTAAAGTAAAAAAGAAAGATCCAAGATTAAAAAGAGCTGGTGTATCGGGTTATAATAAACCTAAGCGTACTCCTAATCACCCAACAAAGTCTCACGTTGTTGTAGCTAAAGTTGGTGACAAGATTAAGTTAATTAGGTTTGGTCAGCAAGGTAAAACTGGAGATAGAACACCGACAAAGAGGGCTAAGTCATTTAAAGCTCGTCATGCTAAAAACATAGCTAAGGGTAAAATGAGCGCAGCATACTGGGCTAATAAAGTAAAGTGGTAATGAAAGCAATAAAAGGAAAACAAACTAAAAACTTCACCATCATCAATAAAACAAAGTCTATTGATCCTCCAGAAGGTTTTCACTGGATGGAAGATAGTGGTAGATACTACTTAATGGAGGGTGATTACAAACCTCATCCTGGCGCTATTGATAAGGCTAAATTCAAGATGGCTACGCATAAAAAATAAGAAGCTAAATAATAACTATATTTGCATATAAAATAACTATTAATTATGGCAACAACAACTGCAACATTAACACTTTCGAGCGCAGACCTAACTGGTGACGCTCTATCGTTGTCTACAACGGCAACACTAACAAACGCTGGTACTGTTACTGGCTTAAGTCAAACTACTGGTGTGGCTAGAAAAACTACTACAGCTACTTCGATAGTTAATCTTTTTGAAGGAGCCTCTTACACAGCTGCTAGAGCTCATAAGGTTTACATTAGAAACACTAGCACTGTAGCTACTGAGTATGTTACAATTTCTATCGGAGATTCTGGAGGATCTCCTGAGGAGATAGGTAGGCTATACGCTGGAGACTGGATGTTTATGCCTTGGTCTGCTCACGATGCAGCAAATGACATCTGCGTTACACCTAGCGTAAGCACGGCACTTACTATTGAGTATATGCTATTATTTGAAGCATAATGGGTAGCGTAAGAGCGACACTAAGGCTTCAGTCTTCTGATGTTTTAACAACGTCTGTAGATATTAGTACCTCAGCTGCAGTTATTGCAGATGGCGGTTCAGTAGGTCGTGCTAAAGTTTTAAAAACTGCAGTGCATAACGACGCATTGGTAGTTTATAAAGCTAGTGATAAGCTTGTTAACGCAATTCTTTATGTTAAAAATTTAGAATCAGTAAGAGAAAATTACGTTTACATATATAACGACACTGACTCAGACGCTCTTGTGGCTAAGATCCCAGGGGGTGAGTTTGCTCTTATTCCAGTTGCAGTGGATAAGACATATAAAGTGTACGGGACTATAGTAGACGGTATTGTAGAATATGCTTTGTTTGGATTAGATAGCTCAGCAGTAACATTATCATAATGAGTAGATTACACAACAACGGTAAAGCAAACAAAATGGCTTACGGTCAATTTGGCAGTGCATTTAAAAACACAGCTGCAGGAAACTTAACTCCTCCAGAGGGTCAGGTTGTTGTAGCTATACAGATGTTAGGTGATAGTACGTTTGATGTCTTGACTCCAGAAGACGAAACAAAATGTTTTGGAGTGACAACTAGTACTCATGGTGCTGGATCGGGTGGCGTTGCTGTAGCTGCAGCTAATGTATTTGCTGAAGGCATGATGATATACGGGAGATGGACTGCTGTTTCTTTATCTGCCGATGCAGCCACTGCTGGTATAATCTGTTATTTTGGAGAATGAGTAAAATAGAAAACAATAGTATAGCTAACATGATGGCCTACGGTCAATTAGGCAGTTGTTTTACTGACGCTAACTCTCAAGTAACACCTCCCGATGGACAAGTAATAGTGGCTATTCAATTTATAGACAGCACTACTTTTGATGAGCTCTCTCCAGTAGGGGGTACTAATGGAATATGTGTTGGTGATGCTACAGATGAAACTGGTGCTGGATCAGGCGGTACAATTATAGGTGCCGCAGCCGATTCAGACCTTACATCTTTCCCTGAAGGTGTAACTATATTTGGAAGGTGGAGATCTTTTACTATTGACGCAGAAGCAGGTGGAGGAGTAATAGCTTACTTCGGGCCTTAATTAGAATAATAATAAATTTAATATAATATGAGTGAAGAAACATTTGACAAAATAGAATTTGTCGACACTCCTGAACAGCTCCAGGAGTCAATGCAAGCTGAGACTACTACTCAGCCACAACAAGAACAACAACCTCAAGAGGCTGCCCCTTTTCAACCAGAAGCACAGACTCAACCAGAGGTTCAAGAATTTCAGCAAGAACCTACCTCAACGGGGGTGGAGTCTTCTGAACAATATAGTGATGACGAGATAGAATCTTCTGTCCTTAGTTTTCTTAGCGAAAGGCTAGGAAGGGATGTTGCAAGTTTTGATGATCTGAATCCTACGCAACAAGAAGCTTTCAGAGATGAAAGAGTTAAAGCGATAGCTGAATTTGTCGAAAAGACAGGACGCTCGCCTAGAGATTGGTTTGCATACCAGTCGCTTAACCCATCCGAAATGGATGATGCGACAGCAGTAAGAGTTAATCTTGCAGCAGAATATCCAAACTTAGCTCCAGATGAAATTAACTTGCTCATTAAAGATAAGTATAAGCTAGACTCTGACCTCTACTCAGAGGAGGAGTTAAAGCTTTCTAGGTTGCAATTAAAGATTGATGCTCAAAAAGCAAAATCCTCTATCCAAAATATTAGAGAGAGATATAATGCTCCTGATCCATCAGTCTCAAGGCAATCAGTAGTTACTGATGACTGGGTGAATAATATGTCTAATGAAGTTGACGCTATGACTGGCGTTGAGTTTGACTTAGGTAATGGAAAGTCTTTTACGTTTGGTCTTGACGACAGTCAAAGAAGAAGCATAAAGGACGCACACTCTCGTTTAGACAACTACTTTGACCCTTATATTAAGGATGACGGAAGCTGGGATTTTGACACTTTAAATTCTCACAGAGTTGTTTTAGATAATATTGATACTATCGTAGCAAGTGCTTATAGGCAAGGGTTAGGAGATGGTCAAAGGAATCTAGTTAACAAAGCTGCGAATGTAAATGTCAATACAGCACAACGTCCCAACAATCAAAACATAAACTCTGTTGCCGAACAATTAAAACAACAACTAGGAGGCAGGGGAGTTATGAATATTAAAATCTAAAAACTAAGAAAATATGAGTTTATCATTAGGATCTGGGATTACAAATCAAGGTGACCAAGCCCCTGTTAGAGGAGGTTTGTTCAATGCCCCAGAAAAATACACAACGGTGGAGGCGTTGCTATCAGCAAATGCTCCAGACGTTAGGGAAGAGCTTGTAAAGGCTTACGGTGATCAGGGTATCACTGGCTTCCTAAAAATGACAGGTGCTGTCCGTGCGGGCGGTGCTGCTGATTTCGTAGAGTGGTACGAGGAAGGTCGTCGTCACACAAAGATTCGTGTGTCTGGCTACACTCACGGTACTAAAACAATTGTTATCGACCAAGTTAATGGAGTTGCTATTGGGTCTTTACCTACAGTAGTTGAATATGGTAATCAAGTTTTACAGCCAGGTGACGTTTTACTAGGAATGAATACAGGTGATACGTTTGTAGTGTTAACTGTTTCTTCTTCTTCAGATTGTTCTGCAACTGTTGACAGAATGGACGGTACTTCAGCTGCATCTGGTCTTATCGATGCTAGCGAAGAGCTTGCTATTATTGGTAACACTTTCCCTCAAGGAGGTAGTGCTGGAGATGTAAGCGTTTCTAAGAATCACGAGTTGACTCGTCTACGTAACTCTTACAACATCATTAAGGATCTTTACGAAGTAAATGGATCTCAAGCTACTAACATTGGTTATGTAAATGTTGGTGGTGGGGACTACCGCTGGTACATTAAGGGTGAGCAAGAAACTCGTGCTCGCTTTATGGATAAGCGTGAGATGATGATGCTTTTCTCTGAGAAGACTGCTACTTCAGGAACTATTACTTCTCAAGTAGGAGATGTAGCTGGTTCAGAAGGATACTTTGCAGCAGTAGCTGCACGTGGTATCACTTGTACTGGAGATTCTACAACACGAATCTTTGACGAGATGGCTACGCTTGATAACATTATTATTGAATTAGATAAAGAAGGTGCACCTGCTGAGTACGCTATGTACTTAGATCGTCGTACTTCTTTAGACATTGACGATATGCTTGCTAACGGTATTGCTACTCAAAACACTGCTGGTCTTCCAGGACAGTTCGGTGCGTTTAACAACGACGCTGATATGGCAGTAAAGCTTGGATTTAAATCTTTCTCTCGTGGTGGATACACATTCCATAAGCACGACTGGAAGCTTCTTAATGATCCAATCCTTGCTGGAGGAATGACAGCTGCAGAGTACAGAGGAGCTATGGTTCCAATGGCTAGCTATGCAGATCCTAAGACTGGAGTTTCTGCTCCAGCGCTTGAGATGCTATACAAGGAGTCAAACGGATACTCTCGTGAGCTAGAGCACTGGGTAACTGGTGGTGCGGTTATTGGTAACAAGACAGATGATTCTGACGTTGCTAAGTTCCACTACCGTTCTGAGTGTCAACTAGTAACTCGCGCTGCTAACCAGCACGTGATCTTACGCGGAGCATAATATTAACTAAGAGATGAGAGTTGGGCTTCGGCCCTTCTCTCTGATCTTTAATACTTTTAATTATGGCAGATTTTTTATTTCCTTTAATCCCAGATGCAACAGCTGACAGGATTACAACCACTGACACTACACAAGCTATTTCTGTTGAAACTTATGTGACTGAAATTATTACAGACGCAGGTGATAACGTAGCTACATTGCCAGCTGGATTAAAAAAAGGCCAACTCAAAAAAATCATTCACCACACTGATGGAACGTCAGGTGAAGTTGTTATTACATTAGTTAATGCTGAAAGCACTGACCTTGATGTTGTGACGCTTACTAATATTGGTGAGTTTGTGGTTTGTATGTGGGTTGGAAGTTACTGGAGAGTTCTAGAATCAGGAAGAGTTGATTCTGCGGTAGATATCGTAGCATAAAACTTTACTGATATGGTATACGAGAAAGGCCTTCGGGCCTTTTTCTTTTGTCGTATATTTGTAAACAATGAAACAGTTTCTATTTATAAGGAGGCCCTCAGAGGGTTACACTATACCAGTATCTTCATTTTCACACGCTGAATACACAAGCGATACTACTATTACTTTATATTTCGAAGGTAGTAAGACGGGAAAGAATTCTACTGTAGCTGTAGTTCTTACTGTTACTTCTGGTAAAGCAACAGATGTTATTAATTCTATTTCATCTCAAGTAGCTAACTCAAGCGCTACAGTATTTAAGTACGACGATATTAACGATACGTTCTTTACAAAAAATGTAACTGGTATAACTAGTATTACAACCTCTATGGAAGATGTTGTTACCCCTATATACCCTGCAATTACAATAACTGACGAATCATCAGACACTACTTGTTTCCCACTGTTTGTTACTGCGGCTACAGGTGATCTTTCCCTAAAAACGGGAAGTAATCTTGCTTTTAATTCTAGCACTGGAGAATTGACTGTTGACGGGGTTATTACAGCTAAGACAATCCATTCTTTGCGCTGTACGTTTTTTGACGATATGGGCACTACCAAACACTACCTCCCAATAGGCGCTCCGCCTAATGAGCAAACCTCAGACGGTAACTCTTATTCAGATTGGTTATGTCCATGTAATATAGTAGTTAAAAGCGTTATAGTGAAACTACCTTCTGTTACTAGCGGTAGCGGTAACCTCACAGTTAGTGTTGAAAAAACTGAAATAAATACTACTCCTGGAAGTACACCTACTTCAGTTGAATCAGAAACTTTAGCTATAGCTGATACTGATGACAATCATGTAGCTTATTTTAATTTTGATAACGCTGCCGTAGAAGTTGGCGCTAACTTACAAATAGGCATTCAGTCTGATAGCGATTTAAGCGGTAGCGCAAACTGGTATACACAAGTTATTATGGAAATGGATTGGTCTACTAGATATACAGGATCGTCATCAGTTAAGGACTCTTAAAACGTGTAGCATTTATTGTTATATTTGTTACGATTTTAATTTAATATTTAATACTAATGGAAAAGAAAACAAGAAGGACTGGAGGACAGTCTAAACCTCAGCGCCAAGCTGAGTCTACACAAGTAGAAGAAGCGGCGGTAGAAACACCCAAGCCACAGTCTACTAAGATAAAATCTCCTGGAATAAAAAGAAGAGTAGAAACTTCTAAAGCAGCTGTATACGAAGCCTTAAATAATAAAGGGCCAGCGTATATGCTAATGAGCAGGAAATTATCAATCTATGATCCAGAGACAGATTCCCTAAGAACTGCTAGGTATTGCCCTAATGAAAATTCTATCTGGAAAGATGAGCAAAGTGAAAACAGTAAGACTTCACCTATTATTTTTAGAGATGGATATCTAACGGTTAAAGCAACGGAACCTAACCTAAAAAAGTTTTTAGATATTCATCCGTCTAATATAGTTAATGGAGGATCAGCGTTTAAAAAGGTTGATCAAAGAAAAGATGCAGAAAAAATTATTGAACAAGAGTTTAAGGTTTTCGACGCTGTGTCTCTTATAAAAACTTCAGATGTTAACGATTTACTTGCGGTGTCTTTATTTTTTAAAGTAAATATTAATCGTCAGATGAGCGAGATTAAACACGATTTACTTAGAATAGCTAAGAATAATCCAGAACAATTTATTAAATCTTTTGATGATCCTGTTGTAAAATGTAAAGCAACTATTAAGCAAGCTTTAGATTTTCAGATCATTAAAGATTCAAAGGATTCTATTAGGTGGTATGACTCTAACGGGATTATTGTTTCAGTTCCTTACGGACAAGATAGTGTTGATATAATGTCTAGGTTTTGTCTAACAGATAAAGGATCTTCAGTACTAGCAGACATTAAGGATCAATTAGATAAATTAGCTTAATGCTGCATACTGCATGCTAAATGAGGAGGCCAGCCTAGTGCTGGCCTTTTTCGTATATTTGTTGTAAATATCAAAACATGATAAGCGTACAATCAGTATACGATGCAGTAAAAAATTTAGCCAATAAAGATCAGAAGGGGTTTGTATCTCCGTTGGTGTTTAATGACTTTGCAAGGATAGCCCAGCTTAATATCTTTAATGAAATATTTGAAGATATATATAATGGCAAAAGGCTTCGCAGGATGAATGCTGATGGCTCGGCTCACTTATCTGCAGTTACTCGTTCTAAATCTGACTTATCTGCATTCACAAAAAAAGAAGAACTATCTAAAAATATTACAACAGGGTTATTTACAAAGCCTCTAGATTTTTCTTATGTTGTTTCTTGTAGCTTAACAGGGGCTAGAGGTAGGGCTAAAACAAATGTACACTTACTATATGATGAGCATAAAGTAAACCAGCTTTTATCTAGCAATCTGTCGGCTCCTACTCGTGACTACCCCGTAGCTTTAATTTCTGAAGACATAGAAGTTTTTCCAACTTCAATTAGCAGGGTAGTGTTAACTTATATAAGAACTCCAAAAGTTCCTAGCTATCAAGTAAATTCTGTAGACCTTAATAATAATACCGTTGAGTTATTTAATGAAACTGCAAGTCAAAATTTTGAACTACCTAAACACTACGAACAGGAGCTTATTGCAGAAATAGCAAAGATGATAGGGGTTAACCTTAGAGATAGTGACGTATACAAACATGGGACAACTGAAGAAACTCAAGCATAATGGCAAGGAATACAGTATTATTAAGTCAGATAGTAGGAGATTTTATCCTAACACAAGAGGAAGGTGACTACTCATCTAACTCCTCTCAAGTTGCTATACATAATTTTGCCTTAAGAGGCTTGAGAGAAATTGGATTTGACTTGGGCAAAAAGGTTAGATCACTAAAGCTAGAGGTAAACTCAACCAATAACACTGTTGAGCTTCCTGACGATTTTGTAGATATAATAAAGCTTGGTGTTGTGGGCACTGATGGGATGGTGCTTGTTTTCCCTCAAAATAAAAATATAAACTACTCTCAATCGTATGCCAACAGTTCTGGTACTGCAGTAAAGACAGCCTCTTCTGCAGCAGATTCAGATGGTGATGGAGTTTACGATAGGGTAGACTCTAAAGGAACTACGGAAGGATCTTCGTCTGACTCCAGTTTAGACGATGCTTTTAATTCTTTTGTCTTTAGAAATTTTGTTCATGGAACTACACAAGGGAGGTTATATGGTGTAGGCGGAGGCCATAAAGGAGGATCATATAGGCTTAACTTAGATCAAGACAGAATTGAATTAGATACATCTAGCGGATACGATGAGGTTGTTATAGAGTATGTAGCTGACGAAGCTAGATCTTCTAACCCTCAAGTTCACGCATACGCAGAAGAAGCTCTTAGAGCTTACATATATTACAAGCTTATTGAAAGAAAGTCTCAGGTTCCTATGGGCGAGAAAGCAAGAGCTAGATCAGAATATTACAATGAGCGCCGTAAGGCAAACGCTAGATTAAGCAACTTTACTAAAGAGGAAGCATTACAAGTTATACAGAAGAACTTCAAACAGTCTCCTAAGGTATGATAGATAAATTAACTCCACGTGTTCTCCAAACCTCTAAAGACAATAGAGCTATGGGGCCAACAGAAATGCTAGACGCTCTTAACATTACCGTAACTGGTGATGAGGATGGAGGTGCTGGAGTCCTTAAGAATATCAAAGGAACTAAAGTCGTCCAAGGTATTGATATGCCTGCGGGGGAGAATGTAGTTATAGGCAGCACAAAAGACGAAACCCTAGGGGTAACATATTTTTTTGTTTGGAATGAAAACAACAACCATGGTGTTTACGCTTACAGCGCTAAGGTTAATTCTTTTAGGTGTATTTTTAAAAGTCCTTCTTTAAATTTTGACAGGAATGGGTTTGTTAAATCCGATGTGGTTAGAATTAAAAGATTGCCCGACGACTCTAGCTTAGTTATGTTTGGTTGTACGGATCCAGATGCAAGCAATTATAATCCTAACGCTGATTACGATGATGGAAGCTGCGTATACATTGTTGACGATGATATTATTATAGACGAAGACTTCGGAGAGGATAATACTTTTATATCGACGTTCAATGTATGCACGTTCTTATCTTCTATAGATACCGACCCAACAAATTTCATCTTTAACACCAGTAATCCAGGATTTATAAGTCAACATTCAATTGTCCCTTTGCGAATTGCTTTAAATAATATAATAGGCGAAAACCAAAACGGAGTTGATTTAGTGGCAGGCACTGCAACTTTCTTAGACATGGAGGGTAACGAAATAGTCTTTGGTTTATCAACAAACCCAGGAGGTGAATACCAACCATCAGTAAGTAATTCTTCTGTAGAAGAAATGTATTTAGGACAGCCAATAACTGACTTTGGATGTTACATAGGTCAACAGATGGAAGCTGTTGAGTGGAACCCTTGCGACTATATAAATTCTGAAACTGGTGTGTTTGATACGTCAGGTACGGTAGGTGTACCTAATGAATTAGGCCCAGGTCTTTACTGGACATTTGAGGGTGAAATAGTTAACATTAGTCAATATTTTTCTGTTCTTATTGAACCGTTTATAAATATGACTTCAGAAGAGATGAACTGTCCTGCACCTCCTGTTGTTGAATTTGCATTTAATATTTGCGAGATAGTTGCTGATTACTTTACTGAAAATGATGCTTTCCCAAGTGGCTATGGATTAACGACGCATAATGCTCTTAATGCTTGGCAAGATTTTGTAACAGCAAATGGATTGACTGAAACACTTTCTTCAGAAGAGATAGAAGCACAACAGAGTCTATTTAACGGGTTAATTAATCAAGCTAATAATGACGGGCTAGCATTGGGTTGTACTATAGATGGTGAAAACATCAGCGGTGATGATGGCGACGTAACGGGAGAAACAAACACAATTGTTGTAAATTTCTGTGATGCATTCTCTGAAGAGTTTGGAGGTCCATTAGAATTTATTAGCCCTTACGAAGCCAACTTTATAGGCGGTTATATATTTGATGCATATAACTCAGACCCTACTGCAACACTGTTAAATCCTAACGGCAATCCTATAGATATCTCCAATTTATTAAGTCAAGAAGGAGAACAAGATTTAGCTGATTTCCAGCTGTGGGCTCAACAGCAATATGCAGGGCTACCTTGGGTTTCAGTAGGTTGTGATTTCGAGAACGATCCGATTGACGGTGATAACGATGCTAATTAAAGGATAGATATGCCACTTACTCAAGAACAAATACAGAGTTTAGTTTTCCCTTATTCGGGAGACGATCCAGAGACGGACATTATGTTATTCTTTACGGATAATAAAAATGAACCGAGGTCTATTAATATACGTAGATGTATAGAAACTGACGAAGATTTTACTGGCAATGCTTTTGGTTATACTGGTGAAGATTTAAGAGACTTCATTACAGCCTGTCCTAGAGTGCCTAGTAAAGAAATAACTTTTACCTTCGAGACAGATGTGAATTCTTCAGGGGTTCCTTTAGAGAGTGATTACTCTGATAGCGATGGAATAATATTCGCTTATCAAAACGTATATCACAATGGATACGTAAGCTCTTTATCTAACTATTCTAAGGTGGCTTACATACCCTCTATAGTTTCTTTAGGGGCTAAACCAAAAGAAGAATTTATCCTTGAGAATACAATAACTTTAAACATACCTAAACAAGCTAAAGAGGTTTCTTTTATTAGAATACTTTACAAAGAGGGTGATGGCGGCGTATGGAAACTTATAGATCAAGTAAGTAATACTGTTGATAAAGATCTTGATAATTACACGTACGACAACTCAGACGATAGCGATCTAGCGGGTGTATATAAGTTTAGAAACAACGAAGTATATCCAGTCTTACCATTAACAGAAGGGTCAAAGGCTTTCGATAAGCTACCTAAAAGGGCGCAGTCGCAAGCTGTGTCTGGGGGCAGGCTACTGTACGGAAACTACGAGGAAGGTATGGATAACTTACCTGCGCTTGCAACTTCTACCGTGATATTTAAAGATAGGCTGGCTGACTTAACGACATTTGATATTGACGTTCAAGCGTCTATTAAATCTCAACAAACTAGTAGTACTCAAAACTTAGAGACAGCCTTCACTATTGATGTCTCTGCATTGCCCGATGAATTATCTAAAGGCTTGTATGAGTTTAACATAAAGTTAAGACCAACAAGAAACATTCACTTGTATGCTGGAGCAAGCTCATACCTCCCATCAAAACACACAAGTACTGCAGCTGGATCGAGCAACATAGACTTTAGCAACGACACGCAAAACCTTCCACAACTTATGGGGGATCAGGGGCTTGGTGAAAGTAATCCTAACTTATTACAAGCGAATGGAGACAATACATTTACAACTCCATTTCATGTATTTAGAAACGCAGGTGCCGCTACCTTTAGCTGGGATATTGTGGATGGAGATCTTGAACCCACGTTAAACACCTCTTGGAGTAGGACTGGAACAACCCCAGCTTCTCCTTTGATACTAGATGTTAACGCAATAGACTGCACCTTTATATTCAACTTTGACGAATCGTTAACGAGGTCTCAGGTTTTACAAGCAATCAATATTTGTTTAATAGGGCACAGCGGTTCTTATGCTACCATAGAGGATCAACTATTTTCTTTGGGGGTAGAAAAGATTTTTATTTCTGGGGATGATATAAGTGATAATACAGCTAGAGACGGAGCGGTTTGTTCTTCAATTATTGATTTGGGATTAGTTAGCGGAAGTAAATTCTCTCAAGCAAGTAGAGTGGCTGAGTTGGTAAACTGTGTTACAGGGGGTACTGTTGCTCAAGATCCTGATTACAGACCTTCGGGTTTTTACATTATAAACAAAGCTGTAGTTAAGACTATGTTTGAATCTTATACCGCCCATAATAATGAAAACATTAGGGGGTATACTTTAAAAGTTGTAAATGTTATTCCAGACGAAGATGACGAAAACAGCATACTTACTTGCTTGCCTATTCCTGCCCTTGGTTTAGGAACTTCTGCAAGGTATGCTAGCTCAGATATTCAGAATAATTTGACTGGCTCAGATTCTGGTTATGGGTTAGAGTATACAGTAGCAGACTCTACACCATGTGAATTTTTAATCAGGGAGTTTGAGGGTGAGCTACAGTTGTCTTGGCCTACTGTTCAAAACCTTAGATTAAAAGATGGGGTTATCAGCGGTATAAATGCCCCTCAAGTTGGAGTTAACGACGATCCTGAAGTAGACACTGGAGGTTTATCTAAAATAGGTTCCTGGGTGTGCCTTAATTACAATGATGCTATTGAGGGTGGAGCTTATGATGTGTACAAAAGAACACTGCAAGGTATTGAAGGTACCACATTGTCGGCACTAGCAACCGCTACTAATACCTTCGGTCAGTTCCCTAATGACATTAGCAGATACTTAGCCTCTGAAGGAACCTTTGATGTTAGCTCTCCAACTCAAATGGCCCGCATGACAAGAGCCTCAGGCGGGGACGACTCTTTAGCTGATAGTGTTAGATGGGGTGGAGCTATAGACCCAGAGACATGGAGCTTTAATAGTTTTGGATTTCCTCTTGAGGTTTTTGATGAAATTTATGAAGGCTTGTATCCAGGAGTGCCGCCGCAAGGCAACACAGAACCTTTGTCTACAGTAAATAGGCTAGACCCAGATTCAGAATTTTATAACCGTGAAGTTCCAAACCGACTTAATGTTATTGACGGCGATGCTGGACCTGGAGGAAGAATGAGTTTAGAGACTCCGTTTTCTGACAACTCTATAGGTGAGGATGGTAACGCAGAAGGTTTATCGGTGCCTTCTTACGTGCCTGGAGATCAAGCAGCTGGACCTACTTCATCAGACTCAACACCAAACCCGTCTGGAAGCACAGCTATTAATAATAGGTATGGCTCGGTTTGGAACACCACTTTAATGGGTATAGTAGATAACCTTCCATTTTTAAATGTTAGGGGGCGGTATACCGACGTAAGCGCAACTCAAAACCAATCATCTTCAGATCCTATTGTAAGAGATTCTTTTTTGGCCGCTCCAATAAATAATATAAACTCAACTTCTAATTTTGCAGCATCAGCAGAAAATCCACTATCATTTAAAACTAGAGTTAATCACGACTTTGGGATAGTTTACATGGATGAAAGAGGTAGGAAGAGCGCAGTAAATAAATTAGCTAGTGTTTATGTCCCAGGGTATTCAGATTCTGAAAGAGCAGGAGAAAGTAAAGGCCCCGTAAATATACAGCTTGATATAAAACATTTGATTCCTTTGAGCTTTTTTGGTGGTGACAACCCTTTAAGATATACTTATAAAATATATTACTCTAACAAGAATCAAGCAAAAAGGTTTATACAGTACAGCGCCGCTGGTGCGTTCGTAGAAAAAGGAGACAGCATTGACAAAAACAAAATATACGTTTCTTTAAACTACCTGCAAGGAAATAAAATTTCTTACTCTAAGTCTTACGGTGCAAGAGACTCTCAGACAGACGAGCCAACTCTTTATAGGTTTTCTAAAGGTGACAAACTCAGAGTTTTAAGCTATTACGAAAGTGACGGTCAAAGAGTGTGGGCAAAAGATGATGCTGTTTTTACGGTCCTTGGAGTTGAAACATTGCTAGATAGTTTAGAAGATCACCCCCTATATTCTAGTGAAGGGTTTACTTTAAATGAAGACTTAAGAAAGCTTCAGCGTAATGGGCAATTTGTAGTTCTAAAAAACAATGCTAACGCAACAGGGTTTTCTACTCTAGATATAGAGAATGGGTTTAATAACTGGGAGAAAAATTGCATATTCGAAATTGTTTCACCGAGAGAGGAAAGCACAGAAGAGACGCAACCTTATTTTGAAACCACTTACGGGGGATCTATTGTTAATGCATATGACGATGCAAACAATCCTATACCAGGGTTTTTTATGCACGAGCAACCACAAGAAGGGCATATTATAGAAGAAGGAGATGTTTTCTTTAGAAGAGTTCCTGTAAACCTCAAGGAGTTTTCTTCCTCTGAATCATCGTATACAGATTTAATTAATGTCGACAGTGATGGTGGAGATATATCAGAGTCTAACTTTAAACCATATCATCTTGAAACTGAAGCTCTTACAGATTTACATAGATCTGTAGCTAAAGGTTATGGTAAGCCTGCTTTTGTTGATATAGATGTTTTTAGAAAAAAAATGCAATCTTCTGTAATTTTTTCTGACAAAACGACTGCCGATCAGTTTAGACTAAGACATACATCCTTCCCTAACAATTCACAAATATCTTTTGACTTACCAGAAAAGCACGGTGATTTAAATTATATAGCTGGAGAAGACGAGTACATAACAACACTCCAGGAAAATAAAGCGGCTATTATCCCAGTTGATAGGTCTATCACCACTACAGCAGCAGGGACAGACTCCCTAAATATTTCCGATAAAGTTCTTAACGCAGCTAAATTTTATTTTGGAGATGGCGGCCCAGCGGGGAACCCCGAATCTGTCATCGTTGTCGATGGGTATATTTATTTTGCAGATAAACACAACAAGAGAATATCTAGGTTAGCTCCAGGAGGCCAGACTGTAGAGAATATTTCTGATCTTGGCATGGAAGAGTACTTTAGAAGACAGTTTGATAGGCTTCTTAGTTCTTCAACGCAGCTCAATAACTCTGACATAAGAATACCTTGTGGTTTTGATCCCATGGAAAATGAATTTATAGTCTCTTTCCTAAGGCCTAACGATATTAATTCTACCGCTCAAGAAGGACAGTTTACAACAACACCTTTATCTAGCAGCCTTGCTGATTTAGAACTTAATGGACATGAGCCGTTTGTTAACACTATTTCTTTTGATCATAGCGGCGGTAAGTCGTGGAAGACTAGGTATAGTTTTAACTCTACTAACTATTCCAATGTAAACAACAACCTTATTTCTTTTAAAAAATCTGGGGTCCACTTTGTATGGGATCACGGCAAGAATAACTCAAGGAATAAATTCCATGGTACAAGGTACATGTCTATGATTAAGCCAGTGTCAGTTGCTCAGAAGAGTATGGGGCCTTCAGCTACAAAGTTATACAACGCTTTGTCTTTAGAGGGGCGTTACGACTGGCCTGCTATTATTAAGACGCATGCCGAAACAGCAACTATATCTACATTTAACAACTATGAAGGCACTAAATATTCAGCTATACCTAAGTCAAAAAATTCTTCTTCTACTTCTAATGTAAAAGCTGTTGGTATTGTTGAAAGTGGTGTTTTGGGTGGCGAAGATTTACTTGATATTAAATTTGCTTCTCCTCTTCCTACATCTCTTACGATTGGGGAGGGGACTCAATTAGCACTGAGAGCTTCTGATGGTACGGTGTTTAGCGATACGGGTCATCTGCTTTATCCTATTGAAAAAATAGATGAGTACACCTTAAGGTATCAATTACAATCAGGTTCTGATATCGAATCGGCTGAGTCTTTCGCTGGTTCAACGATTATTCATGTATCTAATCCAGCTGTATATGGAGATAACTTGAGAGACAAGTATGCAACGGTAATGTTATTAAACAACTCAGAAGAAGAAGCTGAGTTATATTCAGTAAACTTAGAAGTTTCACCCTCTAAGCTAGATCCTAGCTCATAATTTCGTAACTTCGTAAAAATATAATCATGTTAGATTTCATTTTATTAGACATAGCAGGTAGTGGAGACGTAAATTATGCGTTTATTCCCCTGCTTTTAACTGCTGGTCAAGCGGCCCTTTCTATTAATAAAGGAGTTAGCGCAGCAAACGCTGCAAAAGAAGCAGCAGAAAGAGCTGGTGAAAGAGCTAGCGAGGATGCAGCAGAAGCTGCAAGAAGGATGCAGAATATTGAAGCGGGAAATCTTAGGTTTGAACCTGAAGAAATTACTATGTCTAATATGATGACAGATGCTTTTGACACTAAGATGTCAAGGGCTGCTGAAGACGCAGCAGAACAAAACAGAGAGATGGCTTTAGCTACAGCTAATTTACAAGGTGGAGATATTGCAGGAGCTGTTGACTTGTTTGGGGATAAAGCTAGAGAAGATGCTATTGCTGGGCTTACGGGTAGGGCTGACGCTATGACTACCCTAGGTAGCGAAGAAAGCAGGATTAGTGATGCTAACATTACAAATTGGAATCAGCAGGCTGCAGCGGAGTTTGCTTCAGCAGATCAAATGGAAAGGGCTGCGGAGTTAGGCTTGAGGGCTGCTGAAGACGCTGAGCTTGAGGCAGAGAGGCAAAAGACGCAGGCGTGGACTCAAGGGCTTGGTAACCTCGCTATAGGGGCTGTTGGATTGGGGGCTTCTAGTGGGACGTTTGATAAAATGTTTGGCACCGAAGGCAATAAAATAGCAGCAAATTATAAAGAGTGGGAATTAGGACAGACTGTTGATCTTGACGACGATAAAAAAGAAAACGATGACGGCACTCAAGGGCCAGGCAAGCACGGCAAAAAATACCAGTTCCGTGACGGCGGGGATATGATGATGTTAGATGGGGAGTTCAGTCATGAGACGAACAAGAAAGCAATCATAGACGAAGAGACTGGCGTTAAAGAAGGTGAGATGACAGGACAAGAGGCTCTTGTGTTTAACGACGAGCACGTAGCAATTATAGAAGAATTAACTAATAGAGGTGATGATGAGATGCTCATGAAATTTATGAGACAGCTTCTCAGTCAACCGCAATTTCAAGATCAAGCATAATGTCTAACGGAATTACAGGAGCTACATACAGTGTAGAAGATTATAATATCCCTGGAGCAGGGCAGCCTGGGGGTATATTAAATACATATCAGCAAGAGGTAGCAGATGCTCAAAAAGAGCAAGAGGAAATTGCTGCCGCTGCTAAAATGCAAGTGCTAGGGAAAAGGCAGAAGCAAGCTGCTAATGCATTAGAGGTTTATGGGACGACGTTAGGGAGGATGTACGATGGAGACAGGGCTGCTGTCGAGTTTATGAGGAAACACATAGAGGAAAAGTTCAATTCTGGCGGGTATGAAAATAACCCTGCAGAGTATGCAAGAGCCATATCTCAATTGGAAACCTTAAGCACTGGCCTTAGTACATTCTACACTACAAGTTATGGGGATGATAATGCTAATGGCGCAGGGACTACGTACATGGATATGATGTACAATCAATCTAAGGGTGTGTCTAATCCATTTGAAGCTGATGGCATGATGTATAACCCTGATGTAGATCCATTTGACCAAGCTGAAAAGACACTTACATATTTAAATGCTGGAGGGTACGCACCGAATAGCTTACGCATTAACGATGAGGGGGTACTTGTGGCAAGGGAGCTTACATATAGTGCAGACGGAAACCACGTGGTAGGTGAAGAGGTTCCTTTTGATCAACTTAAGCATAGAGAACTTGGTAATCAGTCATTTATGCCTGACCTAGTAGAAGACAACAAGTCTCTTGATGATCTTGCTATCAAGAATAAATCCAAGATTGATGCTTATCGACAAAGAATAAACCCTGATACTCAAACGTACTACACTTATGATGAGGCTAACGATATGTGGTTTAGAGATGAGATTAAAGGTAATGTAAACTTTGCTCAACAAGTTTTAAAAGGACGAGGCTTTGAAAGAGAAGAGATAGCAGAGTATGTAAACGCTCTTAATAGAGGTGAGGACATGTCTACAAGTCCTATACACCTTGCCTTATATGGCGGTGAAACTACTGAGGTTTGGAATGAAGAAACAGACACGACAGATTTAATTCGCCTAGAAGGTGGAGAGCCTGGTATTATAGATACGTGGAAAGACAAAGCTAACTTCAGCCAAGCACCTGCTCCTGGCGCTCCTCCTAAAACAATGAGGCATCACATTAATGCTGGGGCATACACAACAGGTGATATGTCAGATGGGGCAGGCATGGATATAGAGTACGATATACAGGCAGAAGAAATTGAAGATCTTGTTATACAGGGTTCTATAGGCGGTGCTAGCGAAGTAGACTACACTGTCAACGGTATTAGTGCAGACCATAGCGGTAATAGGTATGCTAGTGTTGCAACTCCTGTTCAGTTTATAGAAATGAGTAACGGCACCCGTGTGCTATATGAAAACGACGCTCAGCTCAACGAAATAATGGAGCAAGATCCAGACGCAGAGGTGATTGAACAGATGAGAAATAAATTTGTTCAGATTAGTGGGGACGAATACTGGCAACCGACTGACCCTAGAGCTAGAGAAATTTTAGATAACCTCAAAAGACAAGGTTATGAAAAAGACTTTGGTAGAATAATGGATGACTCAAGAGTTAGTTATGATGCGGCTAAAAAAGTAGCAGCAGCAGCGTTTGAAGACCAGCGAGCTATAGATGCTGCTTCAAACGTACAGCCTCAACCATCAGCTGTAGGGGGTGGAGCAGGCGGAAGAGCTACTAGGGATAGAGGCGATAGGTTATCTTACACAGCACAGTACAGAGGTATGAGTGATCAGGAGTTTGAAGATGCGACTGAATACTTAGATGCGGAAGAAAGGGAAGAAGCTCTAATTGCCAGATACAATGACGAAGATTTAGTTAAGAAGAGAGGCGACGATACCTATGAGTTACCTGATGGAACTATAGTTAAAGCTGATGGCTCTGCTTCTGGGAATAATGCTTGGTATGCAGCTGATGCGCTATACAACAAACAATTTGCAGCAAGGGAAGATTTCAAGAGACGTAGAGATGCTGGCCAAGAGGAGCGTGATTCCGTAGTTCATGGAGGTCCAAATCCTAATCAATCAGGTCCGTCTGGTCCAGCTGATATGACAAATTATTTTGAGGTTCGTCACCCTATGCAGCCCGCTAATGTAGGCGGTCTGTCTGGGTTTATAAATAACGCATCTTCTATTGCAGGTGACACACCTGGATCACCTGGTAACCCAGGAATACCAACAAAAGAGGCTCCTACTCCTGAGGTTGCAAGCTTAGGTCTTACTCCTTTAGAGGAGGTCATAGCTCTTACGGAAGAAGAGAAGAGAGAAAGAGATCAAGGAGTACAAATAACAGACCCAGTAGAAGACACTCTTACTCCAGAACAACTTAGGGAGAGACTCTTAGGACAAGAAGAATACCTTAAATATAAAGACGACGAGACTGCAGCATATTGGAATAACCTACAAGAAAAGATTGGCTATTCAGCAAGAAATTTCTGGGGCTCTCCATATGCAAACGAAGAAGAGCTTTTCAGAGGTGATGGTGTAAACACGATAACAGATAACGAAACTCTTAAGCAAGCTATTATGACTTATGGTAATCCACCAGAAGGTAGTCCTTATAGAACTATAGCAGAGCAAGCAGGATTACTAAACGACTACGAAGGAGAGTATCGTCCAGGCACTACGGCAAACGAAATAGTGCCAGGATCTGATCCAGACCTGCAACGTAAGATAGATAATATTTACGCAGAGGATATGGAGTTTGAAAGAGGAGGGGCTAGTGAAGTAGCTTTTAATCTAGTAGGCGGAGGAAGAGGAGGAGGAGTGAATGATGGAGGTATAGCATGGGAAGAAGGATACAATCCAGATCTACAAATTAATGTTCCTCAAACTGTAAACAGTGGGGTAACAATAGCTGGGTTAGACTTTGGTAGTGGAGCTACAGGATCTAAAGGAAAGTTAGAAATAATAAAGAAATTCTTAGGTGAAGAAGATTATGCTGCACTGGAAACTTTAGTTGGATTAACAGGTGACGAAGCTAGAACCGCACTTGAAGCTTTACAGGCTGAAGGAAGGTTAACTAACGAGTCAATGGGATTGACTCAAAAGCAATTAAACCAAATAACAGCTTTAAGAGTTGATGATGATTTAGAAAATTTATATGAATACATTTCAGAAGAAGATTTTAAAACATTACCTATAGAAATTCAAAGAACTGTTTCAGGTGTTTTCTTTGTGGGTGAATCTGGAGGTAGCCCGTCAAGAGTAAGTAAAGCTATTAAGAGTGGAGAGACTGAAGATTGGCAAGATGCTTATGATGGATATAGGTATTATTACGGAGCTCCTATTACTAAAAATACTAGAGGAGGATCATGGTGGGGTCCATGGAATACATGGTTAAAGGACAACAATCTAACTCACCTTTTGAATGATACAGGCTCCGCAGCGTATAAAGATGCAGTTATCGAATGGAAGGTAGAGTCGGGTAAGATTGGACGGGGGAATCAACAGAGAGTGGAGAGAGCAGCCAACGCTATACTTGATGCACACCCTGAGATCAATTCTATATCTGATTGGACTGAATCTGATGATCAATCATTAGCTCAAAATTAATATACCATGGTTGAATTTGAAGAAACAAACCCTATGTTTCAAGGCACTCAGGGCACTCAAGGTACTCAAGGCACTCAAGGTGACGAACCTCAAAACGAGTTTAATTCGATAGGCGTAGTAGTAGACCCTGTTGACAGACCTATTAAGCCCGCTGATGAGGACTTAGACAACGATGGCATACCTGATTACCGTGATCCTTTTATAGGCGATCCTAACGCACCAAAAGAGGAGAAAAAAGCGCTTTCATGGGAGGAGGCATGGGACCTGCACCAGCAGCAAAACGAGGAAAGAAGAGAGCAAGAGCTTGAAGCACACAGGCTGAAGCGTGAGCAAGAGGAGAGGGATCGAACTATAGATACAACAAGTTTTTCCTATGGGGTAGAGTGGGATCAAAGAAACGACGCTCAATTATTTTTAGATGAGTTAGAGCAGAACAACATAAACACTTCTTCAGCTATGGCTATCGCTCTGCATAGAGGTTTAGATACGGATGCTATAGGTATGGAGTTGAAAAGGAGGAACATAGTCAAGAGAGACAGATTCAACTATCAATTCGCTGACGACTTAGAAAAACTTAGAGCTGAGAAGCAGCGTATCGCAAACAATAGAGAGAGGTTAAAAAGATTACAAGAAGAGAACTATGATCCAGCTACATACGGTTTAGATGCCGACGGTAATGTAACCGTAGACTATGATCTTATTACTGCTACTGATGATGACTTTTTAAACTCAATAAGCAGAACCTCGTTCTTAAATAAATACAAAGAGGGGATCAATAGCGGGGAGATGAATATGGGGGATGTCGTTCAGTTCTACGCTTTGTTAGATGAGGTGTATGGTCTAGAGCTAGGTACTGAAGCTGTAATTAAAGAAGCTCAAGAAAACCTACCAGGCAGAAGCTACCTACCTGAAAGTCCATCAGCAGGTGCTATGGCTTTTAGTACGGCAGCACTTGTTGCAGGTCAAGCAGGACCTCAAGTGGCCACACTAGAAGAAGTTTTAACTGTACCTGGAGCGGGATTACTTGGGGCGCTCTTAGGTGGGTCTGGCTATGTTGCAGATTGGGTTGTTGAAAAAACAGCTACAGCTCTAATGGGGTTTGGTGTTACTGGGCCTTACACCACCCCAGAAAGTCAAGAAGAGCTTGTTCTTTATACAAATAACATTATAGACCAGTTAATAGAAAAAGAAAACACTGCTATAAATTCGCTTGTTGATAGCCAGAACAACTTGAATGCTAGAGTAGGGTTTGCTACGAACTACGATGCAAGCGACCCTAATGACTTATTTGAAATACAGAAAGACATTACGTCTAGGAGATTTGAAGAGGATGTATTTAACGATACATATAGAGAGCTAACAGATGAGGACGGCATGAACCCTCTTCAAGGATCTTATGCTACTTTTAAACCCGTAATTGATGTTGTTCGGGATATAGTTGTAGGAGCCTCTGAGTTTCAAGAATACTATACTGGATGGGAATTAACTAGCGATGATTTTATTAAATCTATGCAGGCTCATGATGCGGCTTATAAAATGGCAACAGAGGAGTCTATGCTAGATGAAGAGAACGTAGGTAGGACTTTAACCTCTATGGCTGTAGACATGTTTAACGGTAAGGTTAGTGTCGGTGAGTTCACTCAAAGGGGAGGATTGTTTCTTCATCAGCTTACAGGAGATATGCTTCTTGCTACTCTTGCTTACGGGACAGGAGGTAGAGGTGCCGCTGTAAAACAGGGCGTAAAATCTACCCTAGCAAAGACATTTACTAGAGCTAATATTTATACAGGAGGTATGTTCTTTAGGGGTTATGGACACTACATGAACCACATCAACGAAAGAGATGATCTGACTCAAGAAGAAAAGCACATGCTGGCTAGTACAGCTGGTGCGTCAGAAGCATTCCTTTCTCACATGATTAGAGGCGCTGAAAGGGGTATGGCTGGAAACTTTAGAAGGCCTACTAAAAGTGTATTAGATGAAGTAAAGCGTAGGACGGGGGAAACGATGCAGCAAGCTAGAAGAAGAACCCTGGCTGCAGCTAAAGCACAAGGAAGAAAGGCTTGGAGGCATGCGATTATATCAGAGGGTTTTGAAGAGGGGGCTCAGAGTTTAATAGAACAAAATCTAGCCAATGTATACGACATGTCTATGGGGAGAACACCTAAAGAGAACTTTAGTTTCTTTGAGTTTGTAGACTCTACTGTTGGCGGGTTGATCTTTGGTGCTGCGGGTGGACGAGGTGCATACAGACAGTCTCTTGCGCACCACTCTGTAATGCAGAAAAAAGAATCTGTCAACAAAATGATAAAGATGCTTGAGGCTAAGATAGAAAGAACATCTAGCCCTAAGCTAAAAGCAGAATACCAGAGAGAATTATTAGAGTTCCAAGATGAGCTGCATCAGCTTAACTCTATTGGTAGAGGATTCTATGGGAGGCTTGATGACTCTCAAACAGAACAAGTTAGACATATAAACAACAGACTTGCTGAGTTACAACAACTGCTTGGTGACCCTAACACAAGCAGCCAAGAAAGAGATGGTTATCTTGCTGAGTTTAAAGACCTATATAAACAAAAAACAGATATAGAGTCTTCAGTATTAACAGAAGAAGACTTAGCAGAACTGCAAAAAGAAAAACCTAACCGTCAGAACATCATGGATAAGTTCATGACAAGGATGACTGAAGAGGAGGACGTATCTGAAGAAACTAAAAACGACCACCAGAAGAGACAGACTAAATCAGCTGTAGAAATTCAAGAAGAGTCTGAAACTATTTCTGCTATAAATGAGTTGTTAAATAAGTACAAGACTTCTAGAGAGGCAGCACAAAAAGAAAAAGATCCAAATAAAAGGAAGCGTTTAATAGCTGCTGCCAGCAGAGCTAGAAATAAAGCTCGTAAGCTTGCTAATGAAATAGGTATAACTGGGTCCGACTTTGTTCAGGTGCTTGACGATGCGGAGCAAGGTAGGTTTATGGAGCAGCCAGTAGTAGCTGCAGAAACAACGAAAGCTGCTAATAGAATAAAAGAAATAGATGCTGAGCTAGCAGAACTAGAAGGGGATCCAACTGGAGTAAAAACTCAAGCGCAATTAGATAGAATAAATGAGCTTAAAGCAGAGAGAAAAAATCTCGTTGAGCAAAGTATGGTTGCGCCTGACGCAGCACCTGCTACTGAGGAGGGTGCGGTAGACTTTACTGAAGATAAAACAGTTTACAACTTAGGTGGAGAAGGTAATGTTATAGACGATGCAGATCCCCGAGCAAACAGATTAATAGTTAATGCTATCAATAGATTAGGCAAAGCTTTTAAGAATGTGTTTAAAGCTTTGAATGCAACCGTGCATATGCATAATACGGAGAATAGTTTTTACGGGATTACAGAAAAGCTTAGAGCTCAAGGTAGAGTAGACCTTTTAGAAAAGCAGGGGATTACTTACGGGGCTATGCTTACAAAGCCAGACGGTAGCATTGAGATACATTTTAACCCAGAGGCTAGAGTGGAAGATGTTAGTGAGGAGTTTGCACACGCTTTATTCTTACCTATACTAAGAAGAGATGCTCAAGCTAGAAGAGCTTTGTATCAAGACTTGTTAGCTATGGCTGGCATGAAGGAGGCTGCTGATGGTAGGCTTGTAGAAATACCAAACGCTACATTTAACGAAGCTGCCAGAACACTCCTTCAACAGAGGGGCGCTCTGTATGGAGATCAGTCACAAGCTATGTTTGAAGAGGAGGCTGTCGTGGGGTTCTTAAAAGAATATGCAAAGCCAGACGGTCCAGCTAAGTTTGAAACTCCAGACACAAGGGGTAGACTAAGAAAGTTCTGGGATGGAATTAAAGGAATGTTTAGGAGGTTTACTCAAAGGAATAAGTCTGAGCCTAACATTATAAACTACAACGATTCATTACTTGACTTTGCTAGAAAGTACTCTAAAGCTACAAGAGGTGTAGAGACAGGCATAAAAGCTAGACCAGGGGTGGACCAGCAAGCTGCACCAGCTGAAGACACTCAAGCGGAAGCTAGAGGTCAGAGGTTTAGTAGCGCTCAGCAGAAAATCTTTAACGAGATGGGTGAGGGTGTGGAGTTGTTCTTTACCAAAGTGTTTCAAACTGAAGGTTCCGACGCTATAACAAGAGTGACTGGTGCACAAGACAAGTCTATTAGACTTAACGATTACTACCATTTTAAAAACGTATACGCTAAGTTTACAGGCAACGGACAGAATCCATCTCTAATGAAAGAGATGTACTACATAGATTCAAACGGGGACAAGCAACAAGTAAATCCTCCAAGACCAAAGCTAGATAGAGAAGGTAACGTAATTAAGATGCCACTTCCTGAGTCTCTGACTTACGGTCAAAGATTAGTTCAGCAAAGAGTACAAGAACAAAATACTATTGATGAGGTCAGATCTCAAGTAAGAAATCTTCAAAGCGAACTGTTTGATTTACTTAGAAGTGGTGATAAAAACTTAAGTTCTTACGTTCAGACTTGGGACTTTATGCCAGTTAAAAAGACTGAGTTTGATGTAAGCCCTCTAGGGAGAGAGTCTGTTGAAGATTTAATGAATGAGCTAGAAACTTTAATCATAACTAAAGCTAACATACAGGCTCTTATTGATTCTGAAATTACAGAGCAAGACTTAATGGCTCTGAAAGGAAGAGACTCTGTCATAAGCCCAAGCAAACACGCTTCTATATACAATATGAGTGGCTTACTTAAAGAGTCTCAGAAACAAGAAGCTCTTGAATTACAAGAACCTGACAGTCCGATGATCACTCTATCTAAAGAGATTGATCCTGATAGTATGACTGAAGGTGAAGAAGAAGCTTACGCTAAAGGCTATAGGTCTATAGCAGAAATAGAAAGCGACTCTGAGTTAGGAGAGGCTATCTTCCAGAACTTAAAAATATTTAACGTAGATCTTGAAGACATTAGTATTGTTGATTTACTAGCGGAAGGCGATGCTGGCATAGGGGTTGTGTCATACGACCAGCTATCTAGAATTAAAAACTTTAACTTAAAGTTTGTTGATAAAGATTTTGATATTAACTCAGGCATCGGTCAAATAAAAGAAGCTATAGATGCTGGAAAGAATCTGTCTTTATCTCACGCTAGTTCTGATGAAAGACAAAAGACTTTAAACAGACTTAAAGAGAGTTGGGATAGAGGCGATAGGTTATTCCATGTATTCATAAATAACAACGGTGTAAAGCAATCGTTTAAAAACGCAGATTTATTTGGACCATTGGTTCAAAACGTAATCGGTGCTGCTAAGAGTAATGAAACTACTCTTACTGAAAAGGAAGTTATCGACTTGTTTACTAAGGGTCTTGCCGCTGAGGCTAAGAACATGGGGGTTCATAAGAAAGGAAACAAAACTGGCTATCAGTTTGTAGAGTTCTCTCCTCAGTTTAAAGCTATGACTGATGCTGAGAAAGCTGAGTTAGGGTGGGATGGTAGCAAGTTTAATGTTCAAACCATAGAGCAGCTTGAGAAAGTTATGGAGCTCTTTACTTTAACAAGCTCGTTCCCAGCAAGGGAATCGTTTACTAAAGTAACTAAGTTTTTAAACGAAGGCTTTGCTAAAAAGCATGGACTTCCAACCCAGTTAGATATAAAGAACAATCTTGTTGAGCACAACTACGTAGGGGAGAAGGGAGCTAATAAGCCTGGAGTTGTGTCTACTGTCCTCACTATAGATCTTAATGAAATCTTTGACGAAGCAGGGAATATAAAACCAGAAGCTCTTACTTATGAAGAAGGCTTACCTTTTGGTTATCAAATACTTGGAGCTAAAGACATTAGAAAGCTGAGTAAGAAAAGAAGTACTAGAGTTTTATTTAAAGTAGATGCTGCAACTGCAGCTAAAGCGTTCGTGTCTGACACTATGCCTGGAGCTATTGATATGGCTACAACTGAAGGAGAGTTAGGACAGAGAGATGATGTAGAGGCAGGTAGGCGTGACGTTGATCGAGGAAACAAAAGAAGGGATGGAATAACAGCGGTTAAAAGAACTCCTAATAAAGCAGAAAAGGCTACCATAAAAAGACAGGATGCTTTAGATAAACTACAAGAAGCAAGAGATAGGCACAGAAGGGCCGAAGTAAGTGACAGTTACCTCCAAGGTTTTGAGCAAAGCACAGATGCTGCGATAAAAAGATATGAAGCTACGATTGAAAATGAGGGAGGTCAAATAGCTGATGCACAACCAGTTAAGCAAGCTGACATAAAGCTTACCTTTAACAATACAAACGCCGTAGAAAACCCAACGCAACAACAGTTAGACATGTTTGATCAAACGGTTGAGGCTAACTCAAGGGGGATGAGACAGCTTAACGCACCTGGAGATCCATCTACATGGAACTTAAAGCAACAGTCCAACATGGACAAAGCTATGAGCAACTTCAGAAGGAAGTTTGTAGATAAGTACGATTCAATCCTAAACTTACAAGGGCAGGTCGAGGAATCTAGAGGCGGTAGAGTTGCAGAAGGTCAAGACTTCAGGATGATGGAGACTTTACTTTATGGTAAAGCAGCCACTGATTTAGAAAAGCTAGATAAGAATACTAAGGATCTTGCTGCCGCTATGAAGGAGAACAAAGTGAGTGAACCTGAGCTGTCTGAATATCTATACGCATTACACGCTAAAGAGCGTAACGCTTTAATCAAAGAGCGTGACGGCGGAGAAAACGGTAGTGGTATGAGCGATGCTGACGCTGACGCTATTCTAAATAGACTTAGTGAAGAGAGGAAAGCTCAGCTAGAGAAGCCTGCTAAGATAGTAAGAGACGTACTAAAGAATACGAGAGATACATATGTAGCGCTTGGCTTACACACGAAGGAGGATATTGACGCTTGGAATAATCAGTTTGAAAACTACGTACCTCTTCAAGGATTTGCAACAGATGAAGACAACGATATAAGCTCGGCATACCCTACTGGTGGTAAGAGTTTATCCGTGACAGACTCGATGGTAAGGAAAGCTAGAGGTCGTAAGACAGAGGCTGCTAATATTGTCGCTCAAGTAATAGCTCAAAACGCAGCGGCTCACATTAAAGGTAGAACAAATGAAGCTGTCAGGGCTCTTTATAATCTCATAGAACAAAACCCTAACGATCAGGTATGGAAGATACTAGACTGGGCTGACAGGGATAACCCTAATGTAGTGGGCGTTAGAGTAGACGGGCAGCAAAAGTGGATATACTTTAACGATGCGAGCCATGCTGAAACCTTAAGAGGGATGAACATGCCTTCTGCTGCATTCCTACCTAAAGCCTTGAAAGCAGCTACTGGATGGTTAAGAGCTTCATTCACAACGCTTAACCCTGAGTTCGTTATCTCAAACTTCTCACGTGATATACAGTCTGCTATATTTAATGCAGCTGCTGAAGCAGAGATAGAAGGAGGGCAATTAAACGGCACTGGAGTTATACAGCAGATGATTAAAGACGTACCTAGAAACTTAAAGGCTTTGGTTAGAGGTGCTGTAGGTAAAGAGATGTCTGCTGAGGAAGCAACATGGTTCCAGGATTTCATAGAGGATGGAGGTAGAACTGGATGGGCTTATGCGAAAGACTTGAACGAGATATCTAAAGAGCTTAGTGAATCAGCTGATGAGAAGAGTAGGACTCAGCAAGTGCTAGGTAAACTTAAGACATTTAAAGAAACGGTAGAGGGAGTTAACGATGCGTTTGAAAATTCTATTCGTTTGTCAGCATACATGGCGGCTAGAAAGTCTGGGATATCTAGATCAAAAGCTGCGGAGTTTGCAAAAAATATTACCGTAAACTTTAACAAGCATGGAGAATACGGACAGTCTCTCAATGCTATATACTTATTCTTTAATGCGTCAGTACAGGGTACTGCTAGGTTGGGTAGATCTTTATTTGGATCTAAGCCAGCAAGACCTGACGGAGTTAAAGAAAGCTGGATGAAGCGTAGAACAAACGCTCAGAAGATGGCGTTTGGTTTAGGGGTGTTCAATGCCATGTTAACTATGTTGAACTACGCATTGTCTGATGATGATGAAGATGGAGTACCATACTACGATAAGATTCCTGACTATGTAAAAGAAAGAAACTTAATTATCATGAACCCTATGGGGGGCGGAGTAGGTAAGGACTACATTAAGATACCTTTACCTTATGGGTTTAACATCTTCGCTAACTTTGGTAGCGCTGCAGTAGAGGTAGCTAACGGAGGAAGAGAACTTGACGAAGCTGGAATGTATTTATTTAACTCAGCAGTAAGTTCGTTCTCTCCAATATCTTTCGGGCAGTCTGAAGATTTGTTTAAGTATGGGGCTAAAGCAATATCACCTACAATTATTAAACCTTTTGTTGAAGCTGCAGTGAACGAAACATACTTTGGATCTCCAGTAACAGCAGAGCAGAATCCTTTTGCAACGCCTAAGCCAAACTCAAGTATGTCATTTAGATCTCCAGATGCAGTAAAGCAATTCTTTAGCTGGATGAATGAGGCTACTGGAGGTAGCGTACATAAGGGGGGAATTATTGACATAAACCCAGACAAGTTCTGGTACATCTTCCAATACTACACTGGTGGTGTTGGTCAATTTGTTACACGTACTGGAGAGACCGCCCTTAAGATAGGTCAGAGACTACTGTCTGAAGGAGGTGAAGATATAAAGATCGACTACAATGACATCCCTATGTTAAGAAGAATGTATGGGGAGCCATCAAAGTATTATGACTTCAATAAATACAATGATAGGAAGGACGAGGTTAAACAACTATTAGCAGAAATAAAAGATCCTAGTATACCTTATGACGCAAGCAGACATAAAGGTGTGTCAGCTTTGAGTAAGCATCTTAATAGGATAGAAAAACAACTTAAGAACTTAAGAAAGAAATTAAGAGAAGTAAAAGATTTAGATAACTACGTAGAAAGAACCACAAGAACTCAAGAATTACAAGACAAGCAAAGAAAACTTATCATGGAGTTCAACTCTATCTACGACAGACTAAGAAACAATGAGTAAGAAAAAAATGAAAGACACCAAGCTTGGATCTTGGTTAGCAGAAAAAGCACCTCAAGTGCTAGGCGTGGTAGGAGATCTTCTACCAGATAGCGGAGCGATGGGTGTAGTTAAAAACCTTATTGATAAGGATGATAGTGTTGACTCCGAAGAAGCTCAACGTATGATCGATGCAGAGGTTAGATTCCAAGAGAACGTAACAGAGCGTTGGAAAGCTGACATGGGGAGTGATGTAAAGCTAGCTAAGCTTATACGTCCTGTTACTTTGATCTGCTTGATGGCAATGTTTATGGTTACTATGATGATTGACAGCATGGATAACGTCGCGTTCAATGTAAAGGATTCTTATGTATCTCTTCTTGAATTACTAATGCTTACAGCATTCGGTGCGTACTTCGCAGGGCGTACTATTGAGAAGAAGGCAAAAAACTAACACATGTATACATACAATATAGATGTCCTCAGAGTTATAGACGGGGACACGATTGACGCTAGCATAGATTTAGGGTTTGATGTTAAGATTAAGAAGCGTGTGCGTTTTATGGGGATTAACACACCTGAATCTAGAACTCGTGATCTAGAAGAAAAGAAGCGAGGACTAGCTGCTAAACAAAGAGTTGCCGAGCTGTTAGATACAGCTACTGATGTTCAGCTTATCTCTCATGGCGTGGGTAAATTTGGTAGATGCTTAGGCGAAATAGATTTCTGCTGCCCTGACTCTCTCACTATGAAGAATCTAAACAAGACTCTTATAGAGGAGGGGCACGCTGTAGAATACCACGGGGGTAAACGATAGGCACAATATTTGTATCTTTGTTGGTGACTTTAGGGCACCAACCTTATTTTTAACCGTCACCTTAGGGGACACAAACATAACAACATGACACATTTATTATTTAAGGACATGCAGCGCAGTCCATTAGACATCCTTGTAAAGAATTTCTTTGACAAAGATTCTGTTTTTGACAGACCGACACGACAGGTTGTCACACATCCAATAGACGTTTACGAAACAACAGATGGGCTCACCTTTGAGGTGGCCTGCACGGGTCTCGACAGAGACGACGTAGAAGTAAAGATAGAGGGGGATACGCTAAAGGTATCTCACGAAGCCGAGGTAAAAGAATCCGATGGGCTTCATCACACATACCATTCAGGGATAAGACGAAGTAGTTTTAATCTGGGGTGGAAAATATCACGCAGATTTAATCTTACAGACATAAAAGCGGAGATGAAAAACGGACTGCTCACGCTGTCCGTCCCATACTCCGAAGAGTCAAAGCCTAAATCAATTAAAATAAAATAATTTTTCCTTTAGGTTGGTGCCCTTTAAGTTATTATCTTCTGGCTCTTCCATCTTTCAGCAGAGATGGGCAGAAGCCCTAGCTTACGCCTACGCCAGTTAACTTTATGTAAGCTTTTATTATTGCGATAGTGAGGGCCGAAGTGAAGTCTCCCATTATACACCCTATGACGAGGAGTGTTGGTTATCTCAGCTACCTCAGTAAAATTCCATCCAGACACCCATAATATAAACCATTCAATCACATCTTCGTAGTCAATAGGCTTAGGAGTCTTTGTTTTTTTCTTAGCCTCAGCTACGCTATCTTTTGCATAAGAGCAGAGCTCTGGATCCAATGCAATAACTTCTATGTCTTCCATCTTTTTGTATATTTGTTCGTTTAAATTATTACCCCCATGTCAGATAAGAAGAACTACTACAAAGAAAAGTTTGAAGCACCTTCATTCCTTAACCAAGAGACGCTCCAAAAACAAGAAGCTAAGATTGAATCAGGTGAAATGGTTTGTAACACTGACAACCCTGAAGACTGCGAAGCTTGCGGAGCTTAGATCTTTGTTCGTGAGTCTGTTCCTGGGTGGACATACCAATCACGATAACGTATTACTGTATAACTAGACAGCTCTCTTAGATCTTGGAGGGCTAGCTTTGTTATCTTGTCTAGCCTACCTATTCTTTGGTAGATTCTTTTGTATGCGTCATCCTTTCTAATTATATCGTCAGTAAAGTCTACGTTCTTTAGGCACCACTGAAGTAGCTCTTCTCTTTCTACTCTAGCATATCCGCCTATCTCTGGTATCTCAAATGCTATCCACTTAGCTTGACCGCATACCCATCCTAGATCTCCGTTGACGTTACGAAACTCAACCCATATTTCATCGGGTAGATTGTTCCCTTTGACATCAACGCCATCCTCACCATGCCAAAAGTCCACGTGCATTTCTATATCCTCTTGCTTAGAAGACTTACGTGCATCGGGGGTAGCCCAGTCATACCTAGTAGCTGAGACTCCCCCGTCTTTCCACGATTGCTTACGCCTGTCTTTTCCTATCATCTTGAGCAGCTTTTAACTTACCTTTAACAATATCTCTAGCCTGGATTAATCTCGTTATTTCATTTTCGATCTCACTAATCTTAAGCTTTACATTATATTCAGCCAGCACATCATCTATCTCTGGCTTTACTGTGTAGTACATTTCTGCATATCCTTCCCAGTGCTCCATGTTATCCTCATGGTGCCTTAGGTAGTGGTACACTGCGGTTCTATCTCTCTGTATAACTTCCCCTATCTCAGAGTGAGTGCAGTAAGGCTTCATAGCTACCGTTACAACTGCTCTGCGCTGTACATTTTTATGCATTCTTGATGGTCCTGGCTTAGAACCTAAGGCATCATAAGCCCTGTCCGCTGCTTGCGAAATAACTTCTTTTCTTCTCATTGTATTTTATTTACTATTTATTCAGACTCGGCACAAGCTTCCTTTACAAGGTCTAGCTCAATATTAATCCAAGTTCTGAAACTGGTTATTGCTTTCATGACCTGCTCGCGATCATACAAAGGCATACCATTATCATCATGCAGTGATTCGTATAGGGATGTCGAAGCATCCGCACACCTACTGCAAGCATCTTGATAAATAGCACTTAACATTTCATCTTGACTCATCTCGTTGCATTTTAAGTATCTCTTGAATAGCTTGGTCTACCTGGCCTTGATTCTTCGCCAAGAATACTGAGCATCCAAGATTGTTATCTACAATATGCCTCAGAAATAACTTCCATCGCATAGGAAAGTCATGATGAGAGGGTAAGTACCCCTTTGTTTCTATAACCCAGTCTTTCTTTTTACCTACAAAGTCTGGCTTATAAGTGATAGCTCGCTGGATCTTGCCAGTCCTGTCGGACATAACCTTACCCTTTGCGGTCATCTTAAGATATGTGTGTGGAAAACAGAAGCTGTCCATGAGTTCATAGGTGTGTTCCTCATAGTCAAATTTAATTCCGTGTTCCTTTAGTTGTGTTGCGCAGTACTTCTCAATACCGCTTGCATACCTGCCCAAAGATTTCTTTTTCGCT
>Ga0209232_1000219_pt1 | contig 36190 bp, 51 predicted proteins | sample ETNvirenome_2_60_FD_184066 | JGI IMG/M metagenome (GOLD analysis project Ga0209232, IMG submission 184066) | Marine viral communities from the Pacific Ocean - ETNP_2_60 (SPAdes) (version 2) | ecosystem: Environmental > Aquatic > Marine > Oceanic | place: Pacific Ocean | collected 2013-06-22
AGCGCCGCATTGCCCCGACCACCAGCGCGGGGCTTTGCTGGTAGGAAACTTTAGGAGAGAGAGATGCAAGAGATCAAGAGATTAAAGACGCCCGAAGATTGGGCAGTGGCCGTCAGGGCGGGCGACCATTTCACAATTACAAGTTCAAAGGGGCAGCTTGGCCCAGAGTTTTCCTCACGGCTTGAGGCGCTCCGATACGCCGCACGTCGGGTATTCAATATGCCCGTTGGCAGTGAGGATAGTTTCATTGAGTACAGGGGGGAGTGATGCCAGTACGACGCTCAAGCAAAGACCCGTCAAAGTGGATCGGCTGCACCCGCGCAATCGGCGGGCAGACAAAAACATTCGCGACCGAGAAACAAGCCAAGGCTTACGTCAAACAAGTTGAGGCCGAGACGGCGCGGCGGGGTATCTACATCAATCCCGCCGCGACGCCACTGTTCGCCGACGCCGTCGCCAAATACTTACAGGGCGAGGCGGCGCGGGCGAAACGCGGCGACGTTGGCGCGGCCCAGGTGGAGAACAAGCGCGTCGCGCTGGAGCAAGTCTCCGAAATCCTGGGCGCCGTCCGCGTCGGTGATTTGCGCCCCGTGCATATTCTCGACGACGTGATCGACGTTCTGTTCGCGGGCGCCCCGAAGACGGGACGCAACAAGGCGGGCGTCCTCAAGGGCTTTGGCCGTTGGTGCGTCGAGCGGGAATACGCCATGTTGAATTTCGGCGACGTGACGCTGCCGACGGTCAAGAAGAAGGCCACGGTCAAGCGGATCGACATGGACACAATGGCGAAGATTCTTGACCACGCGCCCAAGCGTTACGGCCTTGCTATGCGCTTCGCCGCGTGGACCGGATTGCGGGCGGGAGAACAAATTGCCTTGACTTGGGACCACGTCGATTTTGAGAATGGTCTCATCCATGTGGAGAAGGCGCGGAAAAAAGACAAATCCATCGACGACCCTAAGACACGACACGGCTTCCGCACCGTCCAGATGATGCCCGAGTTGGAGCAGATGATGAAGGAATGGAAACTGCAACAACCATTAGAGCAGCGTCGGAAGAATCTAGTCTTCCCGTCGAAAGCCGGGAATTACGCCGACGTAGATAACTGGCGTAAGCGGGGTTTGCACAAGGCGTGTGACGCCGCTGGCGCCGACCGCATCCGCTGGCATGATCTTAGACACTTCTTTGCAAGCCTACTTTTGTTCGAGGTCAAAGAACCCGCCGAGACGGTCGCCAAGGTTCTTGGCCACTATTCGGTCGCACTGACTTACGAGCTTTACGGCCACTGGATCAGTCCACCGAAGCGGAATCGGACGCTTGCCGATAAAATAAGTGAGGCAATAAGAAAATAATTCACAACCGAATAGGGGTTTGTGCAAATTATTCATGTGGGTATTTACCGAGTTTTAAAGAGAGGACAAATGTTTGAATTTCCGATGATCCCCCGATCAGACAAGCCACGCGCCCGCGAGTTTAGCGACGCGATGCGCCAAGGCGCCGTGTTGCAATTTACAATGTTCATTGACGCCTTTCATCGTCGAATTGCCGCCGCAGAAGAATATCCGACTCTTTCGTTCTTTCGGACGAGTCTGGCGCGGCGCAACCTCCTCTATTCAATTATGGTTGCTTACTGGACGGGTAAAAAACTCAATATTTCTGCCGAATGCTGCGCTAAAGGAATGGACTACTCAAATGCACTCCGCACAATGAAGGCTGCACAAAAGAAAAAATATGTTGATCAAGATATGAAGCCCAGCGCGACCTTAGTGGCCGAGTTTCGGCGTGGCGTCTTCGATGCACTAAAAGAACCAACTCTGCATCATCTCTGCCGGTCATTGATCGGCAGCAATATGATGGGAAGGTTGGCCGACGAGATCGAAGAACGAGACAAGGATTGAGCCGTAAAATATGGTTTGAAACCATATTAGAATATGGTTTATTACATTTTGACATAAAAATTGACGTTTCGTTAATCTCTCCGCCAGTGGGAGAATCGAAATGCAAAATCCAGAGAGAGAGTTGCCGGTAATCACCGGCATAGAGTTTGATTTGAGAAAAAACCGCATCAAGGTTTTGATGGCAGACGCCGCCGTTTCTGCGAAGGAACTGGCAAGCCTCATTGACATGCAGCCGCACACGTTGCGGCGGTATGTAAGGCATGAGGCCGAGCCGCGCCTGGAAATCGCGCAGTCAATAGCCGACGCACTTAGCGTCACTGTCGATCAGGTGCTTGGCGTGGACAGTGAGGGCAGCGTCGTCTCCAAGTCCACGCTCCAGCAACGGATACCTATTTATGGCGCCGCCGAGGGCGGCGTCGGCGTGGACATCTCCGACGTGAATGAGCCGATTGACTCCATCACCGCGCCCGACTTCCTCTCGGGCAGCCCGACGGCATACGCCGTCTATGTCGTGGGCGACAGCATGGCGCCGCGAATCCAAGCCGGTGAAATTGCATTTGTGCATCCAGGGCTGCCGTACAAGGCGGGTGATTTGGTCGTCGTACAGTTTGAAAATGACGGCAATAAGACGGCCATCGTCAAAGAATTTGTCGCCCTGTCCGACGAGGCCGTAAGCCTTGTCCAGCATAGCCCCGAGCAAAATCTGAACTTCCCCCGCGAGGGCTTACTTTCCATCCACAAAATTGTCGGCGTGAAATTCTGACGTAATATTTATTGACATATTGGCTTACGTTTTCCTAAAAGTGCAGAGACGCACTTTGGAGGGAAATGATGGCCTATCTCAAATTTATTGGTGAATTTATTCTGACGCTGGCGTTTTTCGGGACGCTGTTCGTCGGGCTGGAGCTTATCTGCATCGCCAACGATGCTTGTTACGCATCCCTGACACGATGACCGCCCCCGCATTGCTGACCGTCGATCAGGCGGTCGCGGAGATTTTTGGTGAGTCTAACCAAAGTCACCGCAAGACGCTTTATAAGCTCATCAAGGCGGGGCAGATCGAAGCCATCCGCGCCAACGAAAACAACAGCAAATATTGGATACCGCTCCGCGCCATTAAGGCACTGCGAGGCGAAGATGACTGAGTGTGATCTTTGCCACGGTAACCATTTTATCCGCAACGACGACATGACGACGCGGCGCTGCCCGAAGTGCCTCGGCGACGAGGAGCCGCTGCGCTCCAAGATTTTGCGACAAGCCGACGCACTTATAAATGGCGACCGCCAAGACCAATACGGCCCGCCAGCTAAAAACTTCCAGTGCATCGCCGACATCTGGAACGCCGGGTCAGACCACAAACTTGAGGCGTGGGAAGTCGCCTTGCGGATGTCGGAAATGAAACTCGGTCGTCTAAAAGGGCCAAAACCGTCGTGGGATTCTTTTCGCGACCGCATCGGTTACGTCGCACTCGCGGCAGAATTGTGGGTCACGATGGGCGGGGGCGACGATGGCGACTAACGAAAAAATTCTCGGCGAAATCGTCTACCACTTGCAACTTGCTTACAACGGCACCTTGTTGGCCTTCGACCACGACATCGACGTGGCGCGTCTGGAAGACATGCTGGACGACGCCCGCGACGCCTTAACCGCTGAACGGGAGAGGCTTGATGTCTGGTCGGCGTAACAAGGTCAGAGGGTACGAGCATGAGGCCCAGGTCGTTAAGCACTGGCAAAATTTGGGCGTGGATTGCAAACGGGTCTTTGCCAGTGGAGCTTATAAGGAACAGCTAGGCGATGAGCATAAAGGCGACCTAATGCTCTCGGGTTTTGTTGTGGAATGTAAGCGCCGTAAAAACGGCGGCGGTTTTAAATTCCTCCTCGACAGTCTCGACCAAGACAACGCCGACATTTTGATATGCCGCCAGGACGGGCGACCGATACGCCGCCTATACGTCATGGAGGAAGAAACCGTCGAGGCGCTGTTCCGGCAAAGCGGCGTGATCAAATGACAAAACGCGCCTACCAAAAGTTTGAGCGGAACAAGCGCGATTTTTACCGCACTCCTTACGCCGCCGTCGTGCCATTACTGCCGCACCTACCAAAACAAACACGGTTCCACGAGCCGTGCGCGGGCGACGGTGCGCTCATCCGGCACTTAGAGAAGTTTGGACATATATGCACCAAGGCGGGCGACCTCGTCCCGGCGGACGACCCCAACGAACCCGACATCGGCATCCAGATTCAAAACGCCCTTACGTTGGACAACTGCGGCGGCGAGATGTTCATCACAAATCCGCCGTGGCACCGCGACGCGCTGCACCCAATGATCGACAAGTTCTGCGAACTGGCGCCGAAGACGTGGCTTCTGTTTGACGCCGATTGGATGCACACCAAGCAAGCCATCCACTACCTCGAAACCAAGTGCCGCCGCGTAATCTCCGTGGGCCGCGTCAGTTGGTTTGGCGGGTCGGTCGGCTTCGATAATTGTTGCTGGTACGAGTTCGGACACAAAATCGACCAGCCCATTGAGTTTTTTGCGAGGGCGGCATGACCGCCGAAATCACATGGTGCCAGTGGCTTCCAAAAGACAACGACGAGGCCATTGAGAAGTACATAAACGACGGCTGGGACATCCGCATCGTCGACAGTCACCACGGAAATTATTCCGTTTTAGCAGTCAAGGAAGAAAAGCCCCATGAGCGCACCCTTTAATTCAAAAAACGGTTTCGAGACACACGGCATCAAACACCTGTCGGCCTCGTCAATCTCACTCTGGGAAACAAACCCGGCGCAGTGGGTTGGCTCGTATCTTCTCAAAATGAAGCGCGGCACGAGCGCCGCAATGTGGCGGGGTATCGTCGTCGAAGACGCGGTCGTCGCCGTCTTGGCGGGGAAGGGCTTGGCCGACGCCGTGGCGGCGGCGCTTAAACGCTTCGACAAGGAAATAACCCTGGCCGACGAGAAGACTGAAAAGGAACGCGCCGGGATAGAGCCGATGGTCGAACTGGCCGTCGCAGAACTGGAGCAGTACGGCAAGCCCGAGTTTTCGGTTGACGGCGGCCAACAAAAGATTTCGATCAACTGCGCGGGCGACGGTTGGAAGATGCCGATCATTGGCTACCTCGACCTAGTTTACCCCGAGCATGGCCTCGTCGTTGATCTCAAGACGACCATGCGGCTGCCGTCGTCAATGATGGCGTCGCACCGGCGCCAGCGGTGCATCTACCAGCGTTGCGTCGGCAACCAGCAAGTCAAATTTCTATACGTCACGCCGAAAAAATCCGGCTGGCTCGAAGACGGCGACGTGGACGAAGAACTGGCGAACATCAAGGCGCACTGTAATCGCCTGGAGCGGTTTCTCAGGGTCAGCGACGACGCCAAATATCTCGCGTCGATCATTCCCGTGGACCCGACGCATTTCTATTGGAGCGACTGCGTCGAGCAGCGCAAAGAGCTTTTCGGCATCTGAGCCGACACCGTCGTCGCGGCGGCTCCGCGACACAATCTCAAATAAGGAGAGATAAATATGTTTGAAATTGACGAGGGAAGTGAGGGCGGCGGTGGCGGCCCATTCATCAACTGGCACGTCCAAGAGAGTGACGACGGGTCGGCGTCGGCGCGGTCGTTCTCATTAAAGGACGGCGACGAGCGTACCGACATTACCGACCGTTTCAAGAAGGGCGTGATTCTCGACATCGAAAACCTACAAACCGGGTGGGGCCAGTTCGGGATGCCGTGGAAGTGGAATGAGTCCCCGAGCCGGATGATGAAACGCCCCGAGGGCGACGGGTGGAAAAAAGGCTTCTCGGTCCGCGTTGCCTTGGGCGGCGGGGACGCGGGACTGTGGCAGCAAAACGGGACGGGCGTGTTTATGACGCTGACGAACTTGGCGCCGCAACTGCAAGACGCCGAAAAAGGTAAGTTGCCAATGGTCAAAATGGACGGCGTCGAGAAAAAATCATTTGGCGAGGGCAAAGGCTCCACGGCGTTTGCCAAGCTCAAACTCGTCAAGTGGGTGGACCGCCCCGAGTGTCTACAAGAGAACGGCGACACGTCGATTGATGTCGGCGACGACGACGCTGGCGACGACGAAGAATTTTAAGATGACCAATAGGGGGGCCGTCGCGCCCCCCATTTCTTTGAGGGGCAGCAATGAACATTACTGACGAGGGGCGGCGCAAGGGCGCGGAGACGCAACGGTGGATGAGGGACTTGACGCCCGACGTTGGGTTTCTCAGTCCTGCCAGGGCCGACGCCGAATTTGTGCGGCGACTGAATGGCCGTTGTTTTTGTCCGCCAGGGCGGCACAACCCGAATTGCGTCGTGGGAAAAAAGAAATGTGGAAGCGAATAATGTTTTGGCTCAAAGGGTATCGGCGCATCGACCCGCCGAAGCCGATGACCAAGCAAGACGCCGCGAGGCTGCAATGACCGTCGCCGTAAAGACTGCGCGATACCCGAAATATGCGCCGAGGCTGGTCGGCGCCGGGTTCGATACGACGCCGCTCGACGGTAAGAAACCGATCTTACAGGGCTGGCAGGGCAGACCCGACACGGCGCTCGATTTTGACAGTTTTAACGGCGCGAATATCGGCGTCTTATGTGGGGGTAGGTCAAACGTCGTGGCGCTGGATATAGACGTATACGACGAGGCCATCGCCAAACAGATTTGCAATCTAGTCGAGGAAGACCTGGGCTTCGCGCCGCAAAGGATTGGACAGGCGCCGAAGACGCTATTCGTCTTCCGCTGCACCGAGCCAATGCGGAAGATCAAGACGGCGATATTTGACATCAACGGCACCGACAACGCCGTCGAACTACTCGCCGAGGGGCAGCAATTTGTCGCCAGTGGCATCCACCCCGACACAAAAAAGAAATACCGCTGGAGCGACGACAGTCTAATGGACGTGACGGTGGAGCAACTGACCGAGGTGACGCCGCAACAACTGCACGACTTTATCGCCGTCGCCAATACGACGTTGAGCCAGTACGGCGAGAAGAAGGGCCGAGAGAGTAATGGCGCCGCGCAACTTGATTGGTTTGCGACGAATGAGTTGCAGGGTGAGGTCAGGGAGGTCGATGTCGCACTCGCCCACATTGATAACGACGATTGGCACTACGACGATTGGGTCCGCATGGCGATGTCGATTAAGGGCGCCGTCGGCGACGAGGGATATGAACTGTGGCACCGCTGGTCTAAGCGGTCGGCCAAGTATGACGGCCAAGAAACCGACCGCGTCTGGCACTCTATTAAAGACGTGAGGCGCACCGGCGCGGGTTCGATTTTCTTCATGGCGAAAGAAAATGGTTTTGATATCGGTGAGTTCCGGCGGGAGGAGAAAAAAGACCCCGTCGTCGTCGATCAGAAAACCGGACTGCCCGCCGGAATGTATCGCGCCTCGGAAGTCACCGGCCCCGTGCCGGAACGCGAGTGGTTGCTCAACCAGTGGTTTCCTAAGAAGGCGGTCGGACTTCTATTCGGCCAGGGCGGCGTCGGCAAGACGCTTCTTGTGCAGCAACTCGCCAACTGCATCGCCGACGGGGAGCCGTTTATGGGCATCCAGACGCGCAAGATGCCGGTCTTGTGTGTCTTATGTGAGGACGACAGAGACGAGATCGACCGGCGCCAAATCAGCATTAACGAGTGGCGTGGCATTGAAGACGGTTTCGGCAGTGCGCCAGACGATCTTTATCTTTGGCCGAGGGTCGGCGAGGACAATATCGTCGTCACGTTCCCCAACGCCGGGGAAGATCAGGCGACGCAATTCTACGAGGATTTGACTAAGGCCGTCGAGACGGCCAGGGGCGAGGCCGACGAGATTTGTGTGATTTTGGACAATGCCACAGACTTTTTTGGCGGCAATGAGAACGTCCGCCGGGAGGTCAACACGTTCATCAAATCGTATTGCGGCAACCTTTGCACGACGTACAACGCGACGGTCATTCTGTTGGCTCACCCGTCCCTCTCGGGGCTTGCCAGCGGGTCGGGGATGTCGGGGTCAACCGCCTGGGAGAACAGCGTCAGGAGCCGCTCCTACCTCTCCAGAGACGTGGATATGGACGACGTGAGAACACTGTCGCGGAAAAAGTCAAACTACTCATCAATCAACGACGAGACTGACATCAAATTGATTTGGGAGGCGGGCGTCCTACAGGTGCCGCAATCAGAGGACGCCATCGCCAGGATTGAGGGCCGGAACGTCAAGCGGGCGATTCTACAGGCTATTGACGAGGCACAGAATACGGGGTCGCCGTTCAAGTCGAGGACGGGCCGGACAGTCAAAAATGCGCTGCCGAAAGTTGTCAATAACTGGAAACGCGGCGTCGTAATGAAAGCGTTTTACGACCTCGAAAGTGATGGTTTTGTCGTGCATGAAACGCGGAAAGGCTACCGCGTCAATAATTGGCCGAAATGGGGTTAAGTATATGAAAAACAATAAAAAAACCACTGTGTGCTTTCGGAAAACACACAATGGCGAAAGTTGTAGCAATATCAGAGACTTAACGATGACACACATATCCCCCCTATATATACCCCCTATGTGTGCGCGCCTTCAGCGCGGCGCACACATTTTGAGGCTCGGATGATGCGGCGACACAAAGTGAAAAAAACCGACCCGCTATTAAATGCGGCGAAGGTCGGCAACGTCACCCACGAGCAGATTTATCACGCGCTGCGTCCACTTGATGAGATGGTGCATCGGATGGAGTTGCGGTGGGGGGCGGACAGGCTGCCGGGTCTGGTGGATGTTGACACGGCGGCGCGGTTTGGGTCGGCCAAGGCGAAACTCGACGCGGCGATTGCCGACAATGATGTCGAGGCCGTCAAGAAAAGGGTCAAGGTCATGCTCCGCGCCTGGAAGAAACTGGACGGTCAGGCCGCCGAGGCAGGGCATCGGCCTATCGACCCCGAAGTATGGACGGTGAAAGTCGATGGCGGGACGGCGTATGCGTTTGTGCAGTCAAACGCCGAGGCGTGGAAGACGACCAAGGAACTGAGAGACTGCCGCGTGTTCTCTATTGAGGAAGTGGCGCGGTTGCTCGACGCGCAGTGCAATTTGATTGGAGCGGTGAAGGATGAATTTCCCGATGCAAAAGTTGTCAGCGCCAGAAAGCGCGAACCCCTCGACGACGAAATCCCGTTCTGATCTGGCGCGTCGTGCCGTCGAGGAAGTGGGCGACGTCGCGGGGTTGCTGGGTTTGTTTTATACGGCGGCGGAGGTGGAGCGGAGGTTGCCGAGGGCGTATGATTTACGCGCCAAGGGATGTTGGCCGAAGTACGCCGACGATCCTGACCTCGCGTTTGGTTACAATGATGCGGTCGTGACGCCGGGACCGGCGACAAGTCGGGAAGTGACGAATTATGATTTGGCGTTGCAAATTTCACAGTGGCTTGACGAGGATGACCGTAAGTTAGTATGGGCCGCAAGTCACAGTGCCGCCAGGAGCGCCAGGGGGCCGCGCTGGAGGGCCATCTCTAAAATTCTGAGGTGTCACCCCGCGACGGCGAAGCGTCGCACTGAGAGGGCTATTTTGGGCCTCTGGCACAAGATGTTGTGTCTGTGTTGACGTTGCACACTAAATCTAGTATGTTTTTACTACGTTGGGATTCGTCCCGATACTCCCTTACTCCTCCCTGGAATTAAACTTTAAGGGCGCCTTCCCAGAGGCGCCTTTTCTTTTTGGAGACCGTGATGGCGGCGCGACCGGCGAAGGGGAAAGCCAAGGTCAAGGTGACCAAAAGCGGCAAACGGGTCAGCTACGGTCAGGCTGGAAAAGCAAAGGGCGGTGGTCCGAGAGTGCGGGCCGGGACAAAAAAAGGCGACGCATATTGCGCCCGGTCGGCGGGACAGATGAAGAAACACCCAGCGGCGGCGCGTAATCCAAACTCACCACTGCGACTGTCGCGGAAGCGGTGGAAGTGTGCGGGAGCTAAATCAAGGAAATCGTGATGGCGAAGGTAGGTCTATATAAGCGCATCCAAAACAAACGTGAGCGGATCAAGCGCCAGAAAGCCGCCGGTAGAAAAGTGGAGCGTATGCGTAAGCCTGGGTCAAAAGGTGCGCCGACCGCCAAAGCGTTTCGTCAGTCAGCAAAGACGGCAAAGAAAAAACGATGAACGATCTTCCCAAGATAACCATCAAGCAAGAGAAGTTTGCTCGGCAATATGTGGGGCCGTGCGACGGTAATGCTTCCGAGGCGTATCGCAAGGTCTATAGTGTCGAGAAGATGAGCGATAAAGCCGTGCAAGTCGAGGCTAGTCGTTTGTTGTCTCACCCTGGTGTTTCCCTATGGGTAGATAACCTTAAAGCCGCATATCACGATCAGGAAGCCATCACAGTCGAGGAAATCTGCGAGAAGCTGCGCCACATACACGCGGGTGCGACGGCGGCGGGCCAGTGGTCGGCGGCGTCTCAAGCCGCGATGGGCCTCGCCAAGCTCGGCGGATTGCTGGTCGAGAAGCGTCAGGTCAGCATTGACGACGAGGGCGCCCACCTTGAGGCCGTCGAGGCGCTGGCGGATGCGCCGCGCAAGGATGACGACGAGCCGAAAATCGAGCCGCATATTGTGGATGAAGCGGCAGATGAGCAGCAAGAACGCGTAACGCATTGATATTAAACGTATGACCGTCAGGTAGATGACCTGACGCCAACGATTATGGGGCCGCGCAGGACGGGCGGCTGGCCGGTGTCTCCCTCCCCTCTCTCCTCGCCGCCAGCGCCGAACGGCGGGTGCAACTCCCGCCCGGCTCCACCATTTGACCGTCGATGCCCCCCCCTTCGCAGGGGCGGCGGGGCGGGAATTATTTGTACCCCCCACGCATCTATTTGGAAGCACATATGGCGACCGACAAAAAAATCGCGTGGAAAAAATTTGTAGAACGCTACCGCGACGACCCGGCGGGCTTCGCCCAAAACGTCATCGCCATGCCGCCACTTGATTGGCAGCGCGAAGTGATGATGGCCGTCGCACAAGGCGAACGCCGTCTGTCTATCAGAAGCGGCCACGGCATCGGCAAATCGTCGTGCGCCGCCGCACTCATACTCTGGTTTTTGGTCACGCGCTACCCGTGCAAGATCGTCGTCACCGCCCCGACCGCCAGCCAGCTATACGACGCGCTTTTCGCAGAGGCCAAGGCCAGACTGAAAGAAATGCCCGCCCCGGTTAGGAAGCTACTCGAAGCAACCAGCGACCGCATCTATCTGAAAGCCAGCCCGACCGAGGCGTTTTGCAGTGCCAGGACGAGCAGCAAGGAACGGCCAGAAAGTCTCGCGGGCGTCCACAGTGAAAACGTCCTTTTGATTGCCGACGAGGCCAGCGGCATCCCCGAGGAGGTGTTCGAGAGCGCCGCCGGATCAATGAGCGGACACAATGCTACTACTTTGCTACTGGGCAACCCCGTCCGAGCGACTGGGTTTTTTTACCGGACACACACGGAGCTATCGCATGATTGGTGGATTAGAAAAGTGTCGTGTGCTGACAGTCCTCTCGTCGCGCCTGACTTCTTGCGCGACATGGCTTCGCGATACGGCGACCAAAGTAACGCATACCGTGTCCGCGTTTTGGGCGAATTTCCTCAAGCAGATGAGGACACGTATATACCGCTTTTTTTGATCGAAGACGCCGTCGGCAGGGACATCGAGGTCAGTCCCGTCGCCCCGGTCGTCTGGGGCTTGGACTGCGCCCGCTACGGCAGCGACCGGAGCGCACTGTGCAAGCGCAAGGGCAGTCACATTCAAGAGATCAAGACGTGGCGCGACAAGTCAACGATGGAACTGGCGGGCATCGTCTTGGATGAATACGAGAACACGCCAATCATCGACCGGCCACAAGAAATCTGCATCGACAGTATTGGCATCGGGTCCGGTGTCTACGACCGGCTGGTCGAGTTGGACTTACCGGCCAGGAGCGTCAACGTCAGTGAATCGGCCTCGATGCAGCAAAAGTACATGCGTCTACGCGACGAACTGTGGGGCAAGACGAGAGAGTGGTTTGAGGCGAGGGAGTGCGTCATACCCGACGACCAACAACTTATTCACGAACTGGCGGCCCCACGTTTCGCATTCACGTCATCAGGCAAAATCAAAATTGAGGGCAAGGACGAGATGCGAAAGCGCGGGATTAAGTCGCCAGACCTTGCAGACAGTGTGTGCTTAACATTTGCCAGTAACGCCGTCGTCGGCGTCCACGGCAACAAGTACGGCTGGAAGACATCAATCGAACCCGACACGAGTTATGTAGTTTAAAATGGCTTATTACACCAACCTACTCGGCATCGGACCCGAGGTGCCGGTCATGGCGATCCAGCGCCCCACGGTCAGTCCCTACGCGGCGGCGTACACACCGACGGGCATTTTACCGCTACCCCCGGCGCCGGTCGCGGCCCCCGTCGTGGCCCCCGCCGCGCCGGTCGCCCCGGTCGCACCCCCGCCAAAAATGGCACTGCCGCCAATTCTCCCGCTGCCGCACGACGGCGACAGTCAGGTGGAGCCAATGGGTCCGCTCGACCGAAGCGCGGCAAACAACTGGGGCTACGCCAGCGATCTTGAGCGGGGTCTTTTGGGCTTGGCGCTTCCGCTTGGCTCGGGGTGGGGTATTGGCGCGGCCAACAACTGGCAAGCCATGCAGATGGACCGCACCGGCTGGTCGAAACAGTTTTCGCCGAGCTTCTTTGACGTTTTGACAGGCGGGATATTTGCCGGACCGGGCTACAAGCAATCCGTCCTAAACATGGAAAACCGCAATATCGCGGGGCGCCCCGGCTTCTTAGGCAAGTCGCCGTTCATGGATTATACGCACCAGTACGGCCCCAACTTCATGGACGACGTTGACCCATACTCGCCAGACATTTCCACCCCGACGGGGAGAGCTATGGCGGACATTGCGGCAGCGCAAGCGGCGGCGGCTCTTCAATCAAACCTCGCGCCGACTATTCCAGACACTTTATTCGACAGTGGCGATGAGGACTTTGGCGGCTACGGAGGCGAACACGACGAGACCACTGCCGGTGAGATGGATAGCGGCGTCGGACCGGGCGGAGGTTACGACGACGGTATGGATCACGGGATGGATTATTAAGGAGAAAAACGATGCCAATGGTCAACAAAAAGAAATACCCCTACACCAAGGCCGGGATGAAAAAAGCCAAGGCGGCGGCGAAGCGGGCCGGTAAGAAAATGAGTTACAAGCGTAAAAAGTAATGGCCGAGCCTGTAGCCTACGGCCTGATAGGCGACCCGTCGCTCACCCGTGCGGCAATGATACCCGTCGGGCGCCGCACATATACCGACCCCGGCGACGACATCACCGAGGAGCTTGGCGGCTTGGAGTTTGCCACGCCCGGATTACTTCACGACCCACTGATGGGGATGGCGTCAACCGGCGCGATGTTGATGGGTGATATGCCGGTCAATCCTAACGTTATGACGCAAACGATGCTCGACGCTCCGCTTGTCGGCGGCTTGTTAGGAGCGGCGACGGGCGCGGCTCCGAAAGGTACGCTATTGGGTGCCAACGTATTCCACGGCGGGCCGCATCGTTTTGCGCCAGAGCCTGACTTTCCGCATGGCAGACCAAGGCTGGATAAGATCGGCACCGGCGAAGGCAATCAGGCGTATGGTTATGGTTTTTATAGTGCGGATGCGCCGGGGGTTGCCAAGTCGTACGCTGACGCACTTGGCGGCAAAGTATTAGAGGCTTCAGACGGGTCAATCCTACATTCGAGCGATATTCCTTTGGACATGATGTACGCATCGATGGAAATGGGGGCAGCAAAGACTATAGACGAGGCAATATCAAACTTGTCTAAAAGCGGCAAATTTGGTGATGAAGTCAAATATCTCAGCGAATTGAGAGACAAGGGTTATCAGATGAAACCCGGCACCCTCTACAAGCTCGACATCCCCGACGCTGACGTTGCCAAGTATCTCGACTATGACAAGCCGCTGAGTGAGCAACCGAAAAGCGTTCGCGAAGCGTTGGCGAATATGGTTTCGGTATCTGCCGCTGATAGAAAACAGATTACTAAAGAAATTAAAGCGTTACAGGCCAGACTTAATGATCCGTGGGTTCGCCGTTCTGGCGGGGCCGAAATGAGCAACAAACTGAGGGACGAAATACAAGAACTAAAGGCAGTTCTTTTAGATGATTCTTTAACAGGGGGAGAATTTTATAAGGGAGTTGTAACAGGCCTTGGCGGTCGTAAAGACGCATCCGAAGCCCTTCGCGATATTGGCATCCCCGGCCTCAAGTATTTCGATCAGGGTAGTCGCGCAGGGGGCGAAGGCACCCGCAACTACGTCACCTGGGATCAAGACGTTCTCGACCGCTCCAAGATGCTGGAACGCGACGGCGTCACATTGGGCGCAAACAAAGCCCCAACCGCCGCACTGCCTGGGTTGTTGGGCAAGGTTTTAGATAAACGCGCAGAACAAATGCTTTTACCCCCGGCGGAGAGGCTGCAACCATCGGGCCGGGGCGTCATGGATTTATCGCCCGAGGCGTATGTCCGCGACGCCCGGCAATTTAGCGACGACCTTATGTCCGACATTCCGCGCCAAGTCGCGGGCAAGGCACTCCCCAAGGCGGGCCGGTCGCAAGTAATTGTCGATAACATGGACGACATTGCGACTGTTTTGGCCGACCGGGCGCGTTCTCAAATGGGGACGGAGACCCAATATTTCTACCACACGGGTCCGATTTACGAGGCCGCCCGCAAGGCGGGCCTGAGTAAAAAAGAGGCCGGTAATTTCATGCGCGACTTCGCCGACGCCTACGCGGCCACGTCGCCCCGCACACCGACCGAGCCAAACTTGCGGAGCGCCTCGCTGGTTATGGCGAAAGACGCGGCGGGCATACCGTTCGACACAGTGGTCGGTCCGAATGCCGGTCGCGGTCTAAACGAAACTGGTTACCCGATGATGATCCAAGAGAAGGGCGACATTTCGTCAAAGGGCAAGCCCGCCACGCAGACGGGCATCCACAAATTACTTCTGCAAGAATTGCAGCGCAGCGGCAAGATTAACAAAGACACAAACCCGAAGCCCGCGACGTTTGCGCGGAATGTAGAGGGCAATCTCAGCGCCCCGACTATAGACACTCACGCCATACGCGGCGCACTCGACGCCCTCAATGAATTGCAGCCGGGGGCGATACCGAAAGATTTTATCAAGCCAAAATTCCGCAAGCAATACGCCGAAGACCCGTCGAGTTTCAATGCCGCGACAATGGTGGCCGACACGCTGGAAAGCGCACAAGTCGGCGGCACGAAGAAGCAAGTCGAATACGCGCCCTTTGCCGATTTATATAAACTAATGGCCGACAAGTTGGGCGTCTCGCCCGCCGAGGCCCAATCGATGGGCTGGTTTGGGTCGGGCGCGAAAACTGGTTTGGCGTCCGAGGCGAAGTCAGTGGCCCGGCTTATTGACGAGCGCATCGACGTAACCGCCCAGGCCCTGGGCGTGACGCCAAAAGAGGCAGCGCGGATGTTCTTCCGCCGCGAGATACCGCTGATGGCAAACCCCGCGACCGCCGCACTGCCAGGACTACTTCAAGACCGCAATCAACCCAAGCAGGCCGGTGAGCCTACAGAATTTGTAACAGATAAAGGCCGACCCGTGTACCGCACCCCCGAGGGTGAGTTGGTTTCGGAGCAATCAATTACGTTAAAAATTGGCGACGCATATTTAAATTTCCCGTCGATTCAAGACGGTGTGCGTTACGGCAAGGCCGACTTGAGAAAGATGTTTTTAAGTGGGCAGATTAAGCCGACAAGTACGCACAAGACTGTTGACGGGGCGAATAAAGCCGCCCGCAAAAGATCAATGGGAATGAAGCTAATCCGCCGCGGCAACATTGACCAGCGCGGTGTTATGAGCCGCACCCCGCGCAAGCCCGACGAATTTCCGATTTTTGGATTACTCGGCCAACGCCTCTACACGGCCACGGCGCCAGATGGATCAATTTAATGGATGACCAAGAATTTCACAGTCTCGTCCAGAACGAGATTGAACAGGCGGTAAACTACCACGACTCCGAATACGCCGCCGACCGCATCACGGCGCTCGACTATTACCTGGGCAACCCACTCGGCAACGAAGTCGATGGCCGGTCACAAGTCGTGCAGACTGAGGTCGCCGACGTTGTCGAAATGATGATGCCGTCGCTGATGAAAATCTTTGCGTCGAGCGACGACTTTGTCCGTTTTGAGCCACGCGGCCCCGAAGACGTTGAGGCCGCCGCCCAGGCCAGTGACTACGTCAATTTCATTCTCAATGCCGACAACGAAGGTTTCCAAGTTCTCCACAACTGGATTAAGGACGCCTTGCTGTTTCGCATGGGCGTCGTCAAACATTTCTACGACGAGAGCGAGTCCGTCCACGAGGATATGTATGAGGGCTTGACTGACGACGAACTGACGGCCTTGTTGGTGGACGACGACATCGAAGTTGTCGAGCAAGAGGCGCGGGAATACGGCGAAGCAATGGCGGGGCCGGACGGCGAGATGATGCCGCCGCCGCTCGTCTTCGATGTCCGCGTCCGCAAGACGCACCGCGACGGTCGCATTAAAATCGAAAACGTCCCGCCCGAGGAATTTCTATTCTCGCAACGCGCCAAGTCGATTGAGGACGCACGGTTCGTCGCACATAGAACCGAGATGACCGTCTCCGACTTGGTGGAAATGGGATACGACCGCGACGTGGTCGAGGCCAACGCCGGTTATACCGAAGTCGATACGATGAACGAGAAGCAGTCTCGTTTTGAGAATATTGAAAGTCAGGCCGAGAACACGACGAGCGACATATCGCAGCGCGACGTTCTGGTGACTGAGGTCTACATCAAGGCCGATTATGACGACGACGGTAAGAGTGAGACGCGCCGCGTTGTTTGTCTCGGCAGCGGTTACGAGGTCGTCGAAAACGAGCCATATCACATGATGCCGTTCTCGGTCATCTCGCCAATCCTGATGCCGCACCGCATGGTGGGCCGGTCGGTCGCCGAATTGTTGCTCGATTTGCAGCAAGCCAAGACGGCCATCTTACGTCAGCTACTCGACAACATCTACCTAATGAACAATGCCCGCGTCGGCGCAGTCGAGGGACAAGTCAATCTCGACGATTTGATCTCCAATCGCCCCGGCGGCATCGTCCGTATGCGGGCGCCTGGGATGGTGCAACCCATCACACCGCCCAGCGTCGCCGACGCGGCATTTCCACTTTTGTCCTACATGGACAACGTGCGGGAAATGCGGACGGGCTTGTCGAAGGCGTCGATGGGCCTGGACGCCGACGCCCTGCAATCATCGACGGCGGCAGCAGTCAGCGCGACAATCTCGGCGGCGCAAAGCAAGGTCGAAATGATTGCGCGGGTATTCGCCGAGACGGGCGTCAAGCGCCTGATGAAGTGCATTTTACAACTGGTGCAGAAACACCAACAACAACCCCGCATTATTCGGCTTCGGAATAACTTTGTCACAATGGACCCGGCGGCATGGGAAAACGAGTTCGACATCTCAGTCAACGTCGGTCTGGGCAACGGCGACGAGCAGCAACGTGGCGCCATGTTAGCCCAGGTCGCGGCGAAGCAAGAAGAAATCTTAACGAAGATGGGCATCGACAACCCACTGACGACCCTCGGCCAGTATCGGCAGACGTTGGCGAAAATGTTGGAACACGCCGGGTTTAAGAACAGCGCCGATTTCTTCCTCGACCCGAATAATCTGCCGCCCGACGTGAAGCAGAAATTTGAGGCCAAGATGCAAATGGCGCAAGAGGGCGGCAACGATCAAGCCATTCAGCAAGCCTTGCAGTTGGAGAAGGCGAAGGCCGAGGCCGAGATTCAGATTGAACGCGAGAAGGCCAAGGCCGAGCTTGAGTTGAAACGCGAAACTGAAATGGCCGAGTTGCAAATGAAGTTCGAGCTTCGGCAGCAAGAAATGCAATATGAGGCGCAGTTGCGCGGCCTTGAGGCCGCCAGCGGCGTCGACATTTCAACCAACATTCCGAGGCAGTAGATGTCGCGCATTGAGGACGAAATCGTAAGGGGCAACAAGGCCGCCGAGGTCTTGCGTAATCCCGTCTTTGACGAGGCGTTTCAATTTCTGCACGACCACTATTACAATGCTTGGAAGCATACAGCGACGGACGACGTTGACACCCGCGAAAGATTATTTGTCGCGATCAACGTCCTCGACGACATCCGCACCAATATCGAGTCCGTGATGAACACGGGCAAACTCGCTGGTGAGGAAGGCGGCGGCGCCGTCCACTAATTCCGCATTTCGCGGAATGACCAAGCCCGTATAGGGCAGTCGAACCTTAAAATTTTGGAGATTTAACATGGCCGAAGTAGCCCGTGACGGGACTTCTGCGATCTCGGCGGCGGATGCCGTCAATTTACTTCTAACTGAACCAACGCCGGAAACGGATAACGCTGAGACAGTTGAGGAGCAACCGGCAGAGGAAATAGTTTCCGAGCCGGAAATCACCGAAGCCGACGAGGTGGAGGTCGAAACCGAAGCAGTCGAAGACGATGCCGAGGAAGTCGATACCGACGAAACTGAGGCAGATGATGAGACAGATTCGGAAGACGTAGTCGAAAACGTCGAACAAACTTTCCGCGTCCGAGTGGGCGATGAGGAAATCGACGTGCCGCAAGACGAGCTTATCAACTCTTACATGCGGCAGTCAGACTACACCCGCAAGACCCAGCAAGTCGCCGAGCAACGCAAGGTTGCCGAGGCGGAACTGGATGCGGTCAAGGCAGACCGGCAACGGTACGCCGACCAGCTTCAAGTTTTGGAGCAGGCTTTAGGTCAACAAGAGCCGCCTCAAGAATATTGGGACAATCTTTATAGTGAAGACCCCTTTGAGTACACGCGGCAAAAAGACTTAGCGAGAGACCGCAAAGACGCCCTCGCACAAGTCGAAGTCGAAAAGCAGCGCGTTCAGCAAGAGCATCAAGTGCAGATGCAGCGTGAGGCTCAAGAGCATCTCATTCGAGAAAATGAACGCATGAACGAACTGATTCCCGAGTGGCTGGATCAGGAACGTGCGGCAAAGGAAAAGACTGCCGTCGTCACCTACGCCCAGCGACAGGGATATAGCTCCGACGAACTGCAACGCCTCTCGGACGCCCGCGCCGTCAACGTACTTCGGAAAGCAATGCTCTACGACGAGTTGATGGAGAAAAAACCCGTGGCAACCAAGAAGGCAAAATCGGCCCCAAAGATGACAAAGTCTGGTCAACCAAAATCAACGAAGCAATCCAACCAGCGGCGACGGCGTGACGCCCTCGCTAGCATCAGCAAAAAGAAGGGACGCGGCGCAATGGATGCCGCCGTTAATTACCTTCTCCAAAAATAGGAGGCCACATTGGCTACTTATACATCAAGCACAGCCATCGGTGAGCGTGAAGACCTCTCCGATGTCATTAGTCGGATCGACCCCGACGAAACGCCTCTTTTCAGCAACGCTGCAAAAGAGACGACGAAGGGAATATTTCACGAGTTCCAAGTTCAGGAATTGACGGCGGCTGCAGACGATAACTACGTCAATGAGGGCGCCGACTATTCCTACGTCAATCCGACGGTAACGACCAGACTCGGCAACTACCACCAAATCTCGGTGCAAGCCGCGTCCGTATCGAACACCTTGGACGTGGTTGACAAGGCCGGTCGTGACAAGGAAACGGCTTACGTCAAAGTCCTCAAGGGCATTGAGCAACGCCGCGACATTGAAAAGTCCCTGTTCAAGAACGAAGCCCGCTCGGCTTCTGATCCGCGTAAGGCCGCAAAGTTCCTTTCATGGATCACCAACGTCGTGGTCGAGTCCGGTTCTTCCGCCGCCACTGGCGACGGTTCCGACGCGGCAACGATGTCCGGCACAAACGACGCCCTGGCGTTGGCCGACATCGACGACGCAATGAAGGCGGCTTATACTGACGGCGGCCAGCCGGATATGCTTGTCGTCTCGCCAGCCAACAAGGTTGCGTTCTCTGATCTGTCCTCGGGCAGCGCAGTGACGAACCAGTTGCACATGACGGCAAACGCGCCAACCGATGCAATCATCATCGGGAGCGTGTCGATGTACCTTACGGATCAAATTCACTAAGCCGAGGTCCGTATAAAACTGCGTGAATTGCTGGAAGCCTAAACCGAAAGGCAAGGTAATCAGCATCCAAGCCAGCCAGGAATGGTTGGAAGGTTCAGAGACTAGGTCACACAGTCCCGACCGGACGATGAAGGCCCACGAGCGCGCAGCACCCTCAAGGGTGATGATATAGTCCGCCACCCGGTTAAAGCCGGGAGCGAGGATAAAGAGCCTCGCAAAGAACTGAAAGTTCGGCACCCTCAACGTCGTCATTGATCGTCAGGCCACGAATACGGAAATCCTGTTGATCGACTCCGACTACTACAGCATCGGCCATCTTCCCGGTCGTATGTTCTCGGTCAGCGACGTGGCCGCCACTGGTGATGCGACTAAGTTCGCAATCGTCAGTGAGTGGACTCTGATCGTCAAAGCACCAAAGGCTCACGCCGCAGTGTTCGATCTCTCCACGTCATAATATCGGAAAAGCGAGGGGAGGGCTTCGGCTCTCCCCAAACTTTTAAGAGGTGTCAATGAAACTCAAACTTTCCGAAGCCCCCGGCAAGCAGACTTATATGCACTTCAATGGCGACGAGAAGACCGTCGTCACTGAGCAGACGGTCGATCCGATTATTGAGGCAAACAAGCGCCTCGCAAATGATTGGCGTTACGGGAACTTGATTGGAAACACCCAACGGCACCAGCAAAAGGTCGCCGAGATTCCAAGTGTTCTGTATTACGAGCTTGTCAAAAAATTGGGCGACCCCAAGCATAATTTGAAGGCATGGAAACGGTGGTTGAACGACCCCGAAAATAGTGCGTTCAAGACCATTGGCGGCACAGTCTGATGGCGATCTCGACGTATACGGAATTGCAGACGGCGGTCGACAATTGGCTGGCGCGAACTGATCTCGCCGGTCGGTCGCCCGAGTTCATTACGATGGCCGAGGCACGGATGAACCGCGAGTTGGAGACGCGCAGTCAAGAAAAGCGCGTCACGGCGACGCTGGCGGCAGACGACGCCTATGTGTCACTGCCAACCGATATGCGGCGCATCCGGCAAGTGCGGCTGAATACGTCACCGACGACAACTCTGATCTACTACACGCCCAACGCCATTGACCAAAAGTATCCCAGTGCCGGAACCGGCAAGCCGGTCGCCTATTCTATTCTTGGCACTGAGATTTATTTACGTCCCACGCCGGACACGACCTACACGGCAGAGATCGCTTACGTTGCCGACATTGATGCCCTGGACGGCGACACGGCGACGAACACGATTCTACAGCGTCACCCCGACGCATATCTGCATGGCGCCCTGGCGGAAGCCTTCGGCTACCTGATGGATGAGACGCGCCAAGCGAAGCACGACACTTTATTTACTCGCGCAATTTCTGAAATAAAGGCCGACGAAGAACGCGCAATCTACGGCGGCGGTACATTAACAGTATCCAGCGACTACGGAGAAGTCACATGAGCGCCATGAGCGATTATTTGGAGAATGAAGTTCTCGACCACATTCTCGGCACGGGCGCCTATACCATGCCGTCGAATGTCTACATCGGATTGTCCACGGGCAGTTTCAGCGACGACAACTCCGGCACCGAATTGAGCGGCAGCGGATACGCACGTCAGGCAATAACATTCGCGGCGGCGTCAAGCGCAAGTGCGGCGACCAACGCGACTGTCACATTCCCGACGGCGACCGGGTCGTGGGGCGCCGTGTCGCATTGGGGTTTGTTCGACGCAAGCTCTAGCGGCAACCTTCTGATCCACGGCGCGTTTGCGTCGTCGAAGACGATTGCCAGCGGCGACGTTCTCCGCGTTAACAGCGGCGACCTGACGGTGACGGCGGCCTAACATGGTCGAAGTCGTCGGCCCAAATCTCGACCAATTAGACAGTTGGTCGTCGAGCATCGACGCACTTCCTTATTCGCTCGACAATTCGATCTGGGACACGGCGGCAATTCGGGAAGTTGCAAACTACCGCAACAATCCGACGCTTGAACAACTTGACGCGCTTTCGAGCAGCATCGACGCGCTTAGTACGTCACTCGACAGTCTGACGAGTTTCGGCACTCCCGCCGCCATCACCGTGACGGCGACGGCGACGCCGGGCGTCACACTTTCGGCCAGCGGTACGGCGGCGGTCGCGGTGACGGTAAGCGCCTCGGCGTCGCGGGTCCAATCGGCAAGTGCCACGGCGGCGGTCGCGGTCACGGCGTCGGCGAGTTTCGATCTGATTGAAAGCGTCAGCGGCAGCGCAGCGATTGCGGTGACGGTCAACTCACCGTCGGCGCTGATGGTTTACGACGGCGCGGCGAGTGCGTCGTTTGCGATTACAGCAAGCGCCACGGCGGCACTTGTTGCCGGTGCCAGCGGCACGGCGGCAATGGCCCTCACAGTCGCGGCAGACAATGAGAAACTTGGCGAGGCGTGGTCGGAGGTATCGGCCGGCGGGGCGACGTGGTCGGAGGTATCGGCCGGCGGGGAGACTTGGACGCAAGTATCCAGCGGCAATGAAACTTGGAGCTTGGCGGCATGATAACATTTGGCGAATGGCTGCCGGATCAACCCGCGTTGAATAACGCCGGGGCGACTGAGGCTAAAAACGTGGTCGCGGCGATGCAGGGGTATCGCTGTTTCCGCCAACTCTCGGCACTGTCGGGCGCGGCAACAAATAAGATTCGCGGCATGTTCGCCGGTAAAGACGACGACGGCAATGCGGCGCTTTATGTCGGCGACAGTGCGAAACTCTACAAAATGAACGCCTCGACGAGTGCGCTGACCGATTTGAGCAAGGGCGGCGGCTACTCGTCGGCGGCGGGTAAGGCGTGGCGCTTCGCTCAATTTGGCGAGGCGATTATTGCGACGAATTTCAGCGACGCCATGCAGACCAATACGGTCGCTAGTGGCAGCGCATTTGCCGATCTCAGTGGGACGCCGCCACGGGCGCATTTTATTACAGTCGTCCGCGATCAAGTGATGGTCGCTAATACGCACGACTCTACCGACGGCAATAAGCCCTATCGCATCTGGTGGAGCGGGATTAATAGTCACACAAGCTGGACGCCAGGAACGGCGCTTTCGGACTATCAAGACGTGGCCGACGCGGGCAACTGCACGGGCCTAGTTGGCGGCGAATACGGCATCGCTTTATTTGAGAAATCAATTGTGCGCTTGTCCTTTGTCGGCGCTCCGCTGATCTATCAGGTTGACAAGTTGACAAATGAGCGCGGTTGCGCGGTTCCCGGTTCTGTCGCCAGCGTCGGTCCGTCGATGGTGTTCTTCTTAAGCGACGACGGGTTCTATTTGTTGCGCGGGAATGAAGTCGTCCCAATCGGCGCACAAAAAATTAATCGCTGGTTCCTCGACCGTTTCCAATCGGCAAACCGGGATAACGTCGTTAGCGGGGTCGATCCAATCAACCAAAATGTGATTTGGGCTTACCCGAGCCTCAATAGCGGTGACGGCGAGAACGACGAGATACTTATATATAATTACCATCTCAATCGTTGGAGTTACGCCGAGCAAGCGACGACGGCCATCGCGCAATTATTCACGGCGGGTTATTCGCTAGAGCAACTCGACAACATCACGACCAATATCGACACGCTGCCCGCCTCGCTCGACGACACTATTTACCAAGGCGGCACGTTCTTCTTTGCGGGCGCCAAAGACAAAAAGGTTCAAGGGTTTACGGGGGATTGTCTCAACGCCACAGTCGAGACGGGCGAGTTTTCTCCCGCCCCAGGCCGACGCGCACTGGTCAATAACGTGCTTCCCTATACGTCAAGCAAGTCGGGACAATCGCCGACAATCACGGCAGCCATTGGCTCCCGGTCGCGGCAGATTGACCAACCGACATTTGGATCGGCGTCGTCGATTAACGCGGACGGTTACTGCCCCGTCAGGTCGTCGGGCGCGTTTCATCGGGTCAGAATATCAACGAGCGGCGACTATGATTTGTTGCAGGGCGTCGATGTTGACCTACAGCAATCGGGACTACGTTAATGCCGACAACGAGTTTTCGCGCCCTGTCGCCCTTTGCGGACTCACGCGAGACGAGTGAGGTCGTCAATAACATTCTCGCGGGAAAGATGAACGCGACCGCAAGTGTCACACTGACTAATAGTGCGACATCAACTGCCGTCACCGACTACCGCGTCGGCCCCGAGAGTGTCGTCTTATTTATGCCAACGACGGCAGACGGTGCGACGGAGTTGGCGGCGGGCGGCATGTATGTCAGCGCCCGAGCGAAAAATACATTCACGATCACGCACTCAAGCGCGACGACGACGCGGTCATTTGACTATGTCGTCATTGGATAATTGGGATAAGGCCGAGCCGCATATCCTGGCCGCGCTTGTAAATTGCGGGAACACACACGCGCCGAGCGACGTGCGGCGCATGATTAAGGAAGGCACTGCCGCGCTGTTCGTCGGCGAAGACAGTGCAATCGTCACGCAAGAAATTGACACGCCGACCGGGCGGCTTCTGCACTTCTGGCTGGCGGGTGGTGAATTGGAAGAACTGGCCGAGATGTCGGCGTCGATAGAGACGGCGGCCAAGGCCAAAGGGATTAGCCGCGTTTCCATTGTGGGGCGACGCGGCTGGCAAAAGGCGCTGCCGGGGTATCGCGAGGCGGGCGTCATTTTAATGAAGGAAATTTAATATGAGTTTTTTGGGTGATCTGTTCGGCAGCAAGCCTAGCCCCGTGTCGGTTGCGACAACCAGCAACGCGCCGCCATCCTACATTGAGGGGCCGTTAAAAGACGCGATCAATACGGCGGTCGATATTGGCGGAAAGCCACTTCAATATTATCCTAACCAAACGTATGTCGATTTTAGTCCGACGACGATGGGCGCCATTGAGATGGGCGAGGCGCGGGCGACCGGCGGCAGCCCCCTCGTATCGTCGGCACAAGATTTTACGAACACGGCTATCGGCGGCGGCTTCACAAACCCGGCGGCAAATATGCTGATGTCCACGGCGCAGGGCGATTTCCTGTCTGGCAACAATCCGTATCTCAGCGCGGCGATGCAGCCCGCCATTGACCAAGTCCAAGGCCAGTTTTCTCAATTCGGGCGGCTCGGCTCTGGCGCCAACATGGGCGCAATGACGAGCGCCCTGGCGCCGGTCTACGCGCAAAACTACGCGACCGAGCGACAAAACCAACTCGCGGCGCAGAACGCCATCGGCGGTTTGGCACAACAAGACTTTGCAAACCGGATCGGCGCGGCGGCAATGGCGCCGACACTGGCCGCGCAAGACTACACCGACATCGGCCAACTATTGAACTTCGGCGCTATGCGTGAGGCGAAGACCGGCGAGGCGCTGGCTAGTGATATCGACAAATACAATTTTGAGCAGCAAGAGCCACAGACGCGCCTTGCCAATCTTCTCGCGGCACTGAGAGGCGGCACGATGGGATCAACATCGTCTCAGCCGATTTACGCCGACCCGACATCGGCCGCCATCGGCAACATTGCGACGCTGGCGGGGGGCGCCAAATTGGCGGGCGACGCGGGTCTATTTAACTTCCTTGGAGGGCTTTTCCCATGAGCCTACTTGACGCCCTGATTTCCCCCGCCGACAAACAAGACGCGGCCCTGATGGGCTTACTGCAACTCGGGTCGCAGTTTGCCAACCGTGGCGCCCCACGGTTGACGCCGACGCCGCCGCCGATTGATTTGGCGGGGCCGTTGAACACCTACCGCCAAGGTCTGAACACGGCGTTGCAGCGCGGCATGATGGCGAAAGAATTGCAAAAGCAAAAAGACCTCAAGGCTTTGTTCGCTGATCCAAAAATGATGTCAGGCATCCCGACAGCGATCCAACCGTTTATCCGCAATGTAGGCGCGGCAGACCCGTCGGCTGGTTTGTCAATGGCGGGAAATGTAATTGCGAACCAGTACAAGTATCGAAAGCCCACTTATCGGAATGTCGAGGTAAGGCAACAAGACGGTACATTTGTGCCGCAAGTTCTGTCGGGGACACAGATTGCCGGACTGCAACAGCAAGGCGTCGCAGTGCGCCCTTACAACGCCCCACCGCACACTGTTTTTAACATGAGCGGCAAGCTTGGGACGACACTTGGCGAAAAACAAATCGATGCTTGGTCGGAAGCGCAAGAGACTCTCTCGACGGCAGTGGGATTAAAAAATGACGCCCAACAACTTTTGGGCCTCTTAAAAGAAGGGGGAGTCGAAACCGGGTTCGGGCAAAATATGATTCTTGAGGGTCAGAAATTTGCCAAACGTCTTGGCTTGAATGAGGCCGCAGATTTGAGCGGAGCAGAATTGTTCCAGGCGATTGCCACCCGTATGACCTTGCCGTTAGTCAAGACGCTTGGCGTCAACCCCACCGATAAAGATTTGGATTTTGTTATCCAAGGGCAAGCGGAGTTGTCAAAGACTAAGGCGGGGAACATCAGATTGCTAAACGCTTTAGTCGAGAAGCAACGCCGTGTAGAGGCGAGGGCAAGGCTCAGAATGAAGTTTTTTGAAGACAACGCCGACTTATTAGAAACTAACCCGTTTGAGTACACTAAAAAGTTTAGTCGTAAGTTGAGGGCGTTAGAAAGTAGCTTCGCACAACCACGCCCCACGTCGAGTGCCGGGCCGACTAGAAGGCAAAGAATCGGCGCGTTTTTCTCTGGCAATAAAAACAGCGGAGCGTCGCAATGAGCGCTCAAAAATCCCTCGATGAGCTAGAATCTGGTTTATTAGAACAATCAAAATCCCCCGACGGTTTAGGCAAAGACGGTGCGAGACTTTTAGAATTACTGCAAAGTGGTCCCGTTCTTGAGGGCGGCCCGTCGGCGTTTGCGGCGGGTTTAACTTTTAATTTTTCTGACGAAGTCATTGGTTTTGTCCAAGATGTACTTGGCAGTAATGATGAACTGACGGGCTTAATAAATAAATTTAGAGCGTCGGAAGACCAGCCGCCATTATCTGCCGGAGATGTTAGCACCGAGTTAGAGCGTCGATCATTGCGGCAATACCGCAAGACCGACCCGGTCAAGGCATTTGGTTATGAAATGGGCGGGGCGATGCTGCCCGCCGCCCTAATTCCCGGCGGCGGCCAAGCCAATCTGGGGCGGGTTGCTCTAACTGGTCTGGCGTCGGGCGCACTCAGCGGCACGGGTGCGGCGGACGACGGTAATCGTCTCCAAGGCGCAGTGGTCGGCGGCGGAACTGGATTTGTTGCCAGCCCCCTTACAACTCTTGCTGGGAGAGGTGCCGGAAAAGCATACCGTGGCATCTTTAAACCCGGTGCAGCGCAACAAGGCGTCAATCAGGCCGACCAAATGGCGCGGTCAGCAATCGAGGCCGACGCCGGATCACTGCGACAGGCCGGAAGGGCGTTGCAAGCATCGCGGGCGGCGGGCAAGCCCATGTCGCTTGTCGATATGGGACCAAACTCTCGCGGCCTCACCGACGCGGCCCGCATTGTTGGCAATGTCGGCAGTAACGCCCGCAAGACGGTTGGAGATTTTTTGCAGCGACGTGACCTTGATGCTGTGAAGCGGATTTCGGGAGACTTGCAGAAAGCATTTGGGAAACGCGCCCGGTTTTTCCCAGAGTTTAAGTCGATGACTGAGCGCCGGTCGCGCCTGGGCGGCAAGTTATATCAGCGGGCAAACAAAAAGATGTTGCCCGTTAATAGTGAAGTCATCTCTTTATTTCAAAGGGGCAGTGTTCGTAGCGCCCTTAGAAAAGGGTACGAAATAGCACGAGAGGAAGGCATCAACTTACCGCCGATTCGCGTAATTGAACGAGACGGAGTTTTCCGTCTGGTTACTCAAAAAGGTAAGCCGGTCAAAGAAATCCAAACTCAACTCATGCACTACATAAAAATGGGGCTGGACGACAAAGTCTTCACAGGCCGGTCGCCGACGAGCGGCATCGGATCAACCGAGCTAGGCGCAATCAAGGCGACGCGGGCTAAGTTACTCGATTTTATGGACGCCCGTAATCCAGGCTACAAGATGGCGCGAAATTATTGGGCTGGGGCCACGTCGGCGCTTGATGCGATGAAGAACGGGCGTAATTTCTTGCGGGCCGACCCAGATGAGTTGGCCGACGACATTGGTCGTATGAGCAAAAGCGAAAAAGAAGCGTTTCGCGTCGGTGCCATGCAAAATCTTATGGACCGGGTTGAGGGCGATATTGAGACGGCCAACATTGCGCGGAACTTAATTAAAAGGCAGCGCAACAAAGATTTGATCCGGCTTACTTTTGAGCCGGGCAATAGAGGAGCCGCCCAATTCAATAAATTTATGCGGAATCTCACGCGAGAGATTGATATGAAAACTTCATCGTCCACGGTGATGGGCAATTCTCAAACGGCGGCTAGAACTGAGGCCATTGCCGCATTAAGAGAAGGCGCCGCCCGGCAAATCCCCACGGCGCGGGGCATCCCCGACATAGTCATTGGGTTGCTGCGCCGGAACGCCCAAGACCTTACTGACGAACAACTGAGAAACGCTGCAAACAGGTTGGCGCAAGTCTTCACGACTACTGACCCGGCGGGCGTGTCTCGCATTTTGCGGCAATTAGAAACCCCCACTGGCGTCAAGCAAGTTCTACAAACAATCGGGGCCGATGTGCCGACAGGAATTGCTAGTCGTGCAATCAATCCGATGGGCGTCGGGAATTTACTTGGCAGCCGCGCCCAGGGGCTTCTCAGTAACATCATGCAATAGAGGAAATCATGGCTAAAACATCTTGGAACGACTACAGCGCTACAAGCGCCAGCAATACCGACATAGATTCTATTAATATAGATGAGGGTTGCCCACCCAGTGGCATAAATAACGCGATCCGCGAACTTATGGCCCATACTGCCGACGTGGTCTCCGGTACGACGGCCCTGGCGTCAATTAACATTGACGGCGGCAGCATCACGGGCATCACCGACCTCGCCGTCGCCGACGGCGGTACGGGCGCCAGTGACGCCTCGACGGCCAGGACAAACCTCGGGCTTGTAATCGGCACCGATGTCCAAGCCTATGACGCGCAGAACGCATTGACCGACACGGCGCAAACCTTTACGGCGGCGCAACGTGCGACGATTACGACGTTGACCGACGGCGCGACAATCACGCCCGACTTTGCGGCGTCGAATAACTACGTTGTGACGTTGGGGGGCAATCGCACTCTCGCAAACCCAACAAACTTAACGGCGGGTCAATCTGGTTCGATCTTTGTCGTCCAAGACGGCACTGGCAGCCGGACGCTTTCATTCGGTTCGTATTGGGATTTTGCCGCCGGTACGGCGCCGACCCTGACGACCACGGCGGCGAGTGTTGACCGCATTGATTACGTTGTCCGGTCCACGACTTCGATTCACGCCGTTTTCACTGCGAATTACTCATAAGGATTTACGGTCATGCCCGTCCATCAAAATGTTCTTATCGGCGCGTCCGGCCAGGGCGGCGGCGGTTACGTTATCGAAGGCTCTGGTTCGTTTAATGGCACCGACGGCAAATTAACAAGAACCATTAGTTCAGCAGGGAACAGAAAAACTTTTATTCTTGAAGTTGCTTTTAAAAGAGGTGGTTCAGCGTCAAGTTTTCTAACGGCGTTTTCATCGGGCACAGACACGTTCTATTTTTATCTGAGTTCTGATCAGGTTTATATTCAAGATTATCTACATCCCAACAATCGAATCGAACTAAAAAGTGACGCTAAGTTGCGAGACTTTTCCGCATGGTATCATTTAATTGTTGCAATTGATACGACACAAGGAACTGACACAAATCGTGTAAAGGCATGGTTGAACGGCGTTGAATTAACTTGGGCAGTCACTACCTACCCTACTCAAAACTTAGACACTAAGTGGAACACAGGTTCTCAAGAACATCAAATAGGCCATTCCTCTACCACTTATAGCTCTGATTATTTTGCCCGCGCCGCTTCTTACGACGGCCTGACAATGACTGATCCCGTTACGGATGAATTTGGTAAATACGACGAAAATGGAAATTGGACCGTTCTTGATGTCTCTGGAAAAAGTTTTGGAACTACAGGCTTTCTAATTGAAGGTGGAACAGCGTTTACCAATGGCACAGACAGCAGCGGTAACTCTCAGAACTTTACTAAGGGCGGTACTATTACCAATGTTAACGACACTCTAACGGATTCAGATAACTTTGGAAACTACGCAACGCTAAACCCTCTTACTAAGAGTTCCGGTGGTGCGACTACCGCAACCATCAGCGAAGGCAATACAAGATGGGCAAGGGCTAATGATGGCAGCAATAATCAACAGTGTTACGGAACATTTGGTGCAGATGCAGGAAAGTTCTATTTTGAGTTTAAATTAATAACAGCAAACAATGGTTTTGATGTTGGCCTGTTTGCGGAAGGCGAGACAAATGGAAACGAAGGTGGGGGCAATGCTGGATATGAAGTTGAAGGGTATTATCTAGAGAACTATGGTACAGGTTCTCATGCTTGGAAAGTAACGAAAACAGGTCAAGCGTCTGGTGGCGCTGCACGTCAGGACACAAACGATACAGCGGCAGCTAATGATATTTGCAAAATCGCTGTAGACTTTGACGCTGGCAAAATTTGGCTAGGTAGTGTCACACATGACACATATTACAGCGGTTCTGATGGCTCCGATATTTCTTTTAGCACAGGTTCTCCGACATTTACATTCACGGCTGGAACAAGATTGTTTCCTTACATTTTTGCTCATGCCCAAGCTAACGATTGTAAATTCTTTTTTAATCCAGGGGAATGGACAGGAAGCGCACCATCAGGATTCCTGCCGTGGACTACAGCCAATCTTCCAGCGCCGACTGTGACCAAGCCAAGTGATTTCTTTAAGACAGTCCTCTTTTCTGGCACAGGCAGCGCACAGAATATCGACACAGTTGGATTTTCACCTGACCTTTTAATTATTAAATCACGAACATCAACCGCAAACTTTAACTGGATTGATAGGGTTAGAGGTGAGGCAAATATTCTTTGGTCAAATGCGGCTGTAGCCCAATCTGCTGAATCAACAAGCGTCACAGGATTTCGGGATGAAGGATTTTCAGTAGGGTCAGACAGCGGTAGTTATGTGAACATTTCTGGTCAGACAATGGTAGCTTTTTGCATGAAGGCTGGTGGCTCTGGTTCTAGTAATTCGGATGGTGACATTGCATCAACTGTATCTGTAGCTAGTCATGGCGGGTTTTCAATTGTCAAGTACGACCCCGGAAGCGGTGGTTCGCCCGGTGATACTGTAGGTCATGGCCTTTCACGCACACCAAACTTTATTATTCTTAAAGCATTAGAAAATGTAGGAGATACAAATTGGAGAGTTGGTAGTGACGATATTGGTTGGACAAATAATTTATTTTTAAATCTCACTCTCGCAGCAAGTGCTGGATCAGGTGCTTGGAATAATACTGTACCAGGGTCATCTGTATTTACTATTGGTTCTGATACAGACAATGATGCCGCATATATTGCGTATTGTTTTGCAAAAACTCCGGGACTAATTGCTTGCGGAAGCTATACAGGAAATAATGATGCTGACGGAACCTATGTAGTTGTCGATGATGGCGCATCTGGATTTAGACCAGCATGGTTACTTATGAAAAACATAAATGACTCTGAAAATTGGGTTTTGATGGATTCTGTACGAAGCCCATTTAACCCTGTAGATGGGTATCTTTCTACCAATACCGCTACTAGTGATACAGGCGCAACTGGATTGCCGCTAGATTTTACCGCAAATGGATTTAAGCAGCGTAACAACTCTAACATGACTAATGAAGATACAATCATTTATCTAGCATTCGCAGAGCATCCATTCGGCGGTGACGGTGTAGCGCAAGCCCGCGCACGATAATTCTACTTAACAACGGAGAAAAGACATGACTTCGATCTTCAAGGTCGGTGATAAAACGATTCGTCCCGGTCGCGGGTGGACTGACGCCGACGGCATCCAACACCCCGGCAACTGGAATCTGTGGTCGGCAGACGAGAAAAGCGCCAAGGGCATTACCGAGGTTGTGATGCAGCCGCTCCCCCGTGGCGACCTCTACAACGCCAGCAACAACGCCGACGGCAGCGTCAACGCCACGGCCAAGCCGCTCGACGACATTAATGTCACCGACAAGGACGGCAACGCGGTAATGGACCCCCGCACCGGAAAGCAGGTGGTGCAACCCGGCGTCAAATCGCAACTCAAGAGTAAAGTCAAAGAGCAACAAGCGTCGCACCTCGCCCAGACTGATTGGGCCATCGTCCGCGAGGCCGATGTCTCGACGGCAGTCCCGGCCAACATCAAGACGTGGCGCGACGCAATCCGCGCAAAAGCCACGGCGATGGAGGAAGCGATTGACGGCGCCGCCGACATGGCCGCCATTGAGGCTCTTTTTGTAACCTCTGACGCCGACGGCAATAAGTCGGGCATCCTGTACGATTGGCCGGAACTACAAGACTGATCCGAGTCGGCAGCGTCTACTATCCCCTATCGTTAAAGCAACAAGCAACCGAGGCGGCGTACTGGCGCCGCCGTGCGCGGCAGACAGAAAGAAGAAAGGTGCGAAATGGACCCAGCATCTCTCGCTCTCGCCATCGGAGCCGCCAAGAAAATTATCGACACTGCCGGTGATCTGAAAGCCGCGTATAAGGGAATCGATTCCCTGATGGCGCACGAGGAAGCGGCAGAAACCCACGCCGCCAAAAAGCCCAAAACACGCCAACAACAAATTCTCCAGCAACGCGCCCACGACCAGGGCGAGACTGACTCATTTAGTGAAATCGCCGATGAGGTGATTACGTCTCGCAACAACGCCATCGCCCTCGAAAATTTATACCGCGAGATCGACCGCAAGTATGGCAAAGGCACGGTCGATGAAATTAAAAAAATCAGGACCGAGCGCAAGGCGAAGCGCGAAAAGCAAGCCAAAGAAATAGCGGCGGCGAAGAAAAAAGAACATGAAGCGCGGATGGCGTTTCTGAAGAAATGGTCAATCATCCTGGCGCAACTTGTCGGCATCGCCGCCGTCGCGGTAACGATCGGTTATTACGTTTGGGCGAATCGGTGCGTAGAGGCGGTATGTAGATGATGGACGGCGCAGTTGACATAAAACTTCTGGTCACGCTCGGCGGCATCGTCGTGTCGATGGCGGGGGCGGCAGCCGTGGCAAAATCGCAAATCCAACGCCTGACCGAGATGCTTAAAGACATCGAGACGCGGATGCGGGCTTACGACACTCGCGTCGACGGTATTGAAAACACGATTGGGAAGAACGAACACCGGATTAACATTCTGGCGGGGATGCTCAGTCCCGACACGATGGAGCGTCGTAACCGCGAGATTGGCGCGACCATGCAGCGGCTCAGTCACATTGAAAAGACGATAGCGAGGCTGGAGAAATGAAGGAACGCATTGCCATCGACGCCGCCGTCGCGGCGCCCGCGCTCAGTCTCCCGCTTTGGCTGCACACGGTCCAAGAGACAATGCAATTCGGCATCGTGTGCGTTACTCTTATTATAGTGGTGATCCGCGCCCGCATCGCTTGGCGAGAGTGGCGCAACAAATGACCCCCCTCCAAGCCGCCGCCATCGCCGCCGTCGTGGCGGCGTTTTTGTTGTCTGGATGCCAAGCGGCGCCGCCCGCCCAGGCCGCCGAAGCGACGCCGAAGCCGGAACGGGAGTGCGCGTTGACGATTGGTAAAGTCCAAGACACGCTTAAGTCTCGGTTTAAAGATTTAAAAGAAATAATCCTGTCGGGCGCAGACAAAGACAATTTCCTCAAGGCATTCAATTCGGCAGACCCGCCGACAAACTTCACCGCACACCGTGTCCATATGTTCCACAGCCGCCGCGCAAACATAAATAGAAATCCCGATACAACGGTTTTGACGATGGTCGATGCCGACGAGTGCGTTAAGCGCAACGGCGAGGTCCGCACTAAGGACGTGGTGAATTGGCTCCCGACGAAAGTATAACTAAGGGCCAGACTAATGTTCAGATCGGACAGTCTGGCGATTTCCTGACGGCGGCAGTGCTTGCGGGGTTTGGCGTCGATTGCAACGTCGTCAACAAAGTCGGCTTCGACATTCTTGCCCGCCACGACAATAAGTGGATTAGGGTCGAAGTTAAATCGACGCGGGCGCGTCAGCGCGACCGGCGCTGCTACACTTGGAAGACGTGCCAAGGGAACACCAAGAAGCGCGTCATGCGGGCCGATAGATGCGACATCGTCGCCCTGGCGGCATTGGATGTCCGCAAAGTCGTCTTCCGCCCCATAAGCGAAATCACCTGCATGACTACACACATTTTTGAACACGCCTTGATGGAGTCTGACGAGCGACAGACGTGGGAGGAATCATGCCGGAAAATATGAAGGCGCATCGTTATGTCGATAAGCCGACCGTCGCGTTTAGTAAAGACAGTCACCTGGCGAAGCCGTTCATCATTTCCATGACGACAGAGTCATCGTCCGAAACCGTGCGGCTCACGATTGACGAGGTGCAGTATTTAATCAAGAAAGGATGGAGTTAATGGCGACCGACAATGTAACCAGCGACGACCTGGATATTGCTGCCCGCACCGTTTGGGCCGAGGCGCGTGGAGAAGGCGAACACGGCATGAGGGCCGTCGCCCACGTCATTATCAACCGTGCGGCGAAAGGCGGCTGGTGGGGCGATACGCTTGAAACGGTCTGTCAAAAGCCCTGGCAGTTTTCATGCTGGAATGAGAATGACCCCAACCGCGAAAAACTAATTGGGCTGGACAAAACGCATCCCGAATATGTCGCCGCACTCAAGGCCGTCTCCGAGGCACTTGTCGCCGAAGACGACCCGACGATGGGGTCATGTCATTATCATACCAAGGCCGTGCAGCCAGATTGGTCTGAGGGCAAAGAGCCGGTCGCCATGATCGGCAACCACAAATTTTTCTCGGACATCGACTAATGATCGGCGCCCTGCTTCCAGTCCTCGGGCCTATCGTCAAAGATGTCGTCGGTCGGGTATTGCCCGCCGACAAAAATAAAGCGCAAGAAATTGAGCGCGAATTGAACATGGCAATGATGGCGAACACGGCGGAAATCGAAAAGGCCGCCGCCAGCGTCGTCATCGCCGAGGCAAAATCCGAGCATAAGATCACGGCGACGTGGCGGCCAATTTTAATGCTGACAATCACCGCCATCGTGGCCTGGAATTTCCTACTGGCACCGCTAACCGAATTGGCGGTGACACTGTGGACGGGGAATCAAATTCCGTTGTCGATACCCTTGCCCGACGAACTTTGGACCCTGCTATCAATCGGCGTCGGCGGCTATGTGGTCGGACGGTCGGGTGAGAAGATTGCAGGGAAGCTCAAGAAGTGAGCCAGTGCGTCAAGTGCGGCAGCCGTAGGCCGATGGTGTTCGTCCACGGCCATTATCAGTGTGCCGACTGCAAGTCCATCACCGACGGCGATTGCTGCCAGGGTGTTGCTTTTTGTGACGACAAAAACGACCGTCAGGTAATTCAAGAAAAGTCGCTGAAAAGTCGCTCCCATTTTAAACCTTGCTAGGTTCATCCTAACCCATTAAGGTCTGTCTATACCTGCCAGGGCTTTGATATCAAAGCTAAGTGGCTGTAATAGTTAGACTTTATTTGGCATGTTGTCAGGCTCATAACCTGAAGGTCGTAGGTTCAAATCCTACCCCCGCAACCACTAAATAATTTAATTATTACAGTTAGTTAGCCGCCCCGGCAGGGGCGGCTTTTTTTTTGTTTTTAGCTCAAAGTCGCTGAAATGCCGCTCTGACATCGCGACAAGGGCCAATCCGCGCAATTACCTGACGGTCGTTTTTTTGTTGTTTTATCAAATAATATGTTGCATGATGTCATCGTGGTTGAGGGACCACTTAGCAACAAGGAGAGAGAAAATGTTTTTAATTGCGGACTTAGGTAAGAGTGTCGGCCCCGTTGGCAAGCTGACCGATAACGGTGGATGCGGCTGGAGCTTCATTAGCTACATACAGCGCGGCAATGGTAGGAAGCTCCATGACTGCGCGGAGAACGCCGTACCCAAATGGTTCACTGGTTACATCGTGGATCAGCCTGACATGAAAAGCGCCCTTTCTCTGACCGACGCCTACCGGAAGGGCTACGCTCTAGCTTTGCAGCCCGCGCTTGACGGCTGCATCCGCGTGGTTCGTCAGGGGGATGTCGGATAACAATCCACCCCATCGCGCA